>Ga0302312_10000861_pt1 | contig 19793 bp, 13 predicted proteins | sample III_Palsa_N2_1_FD_200529 | JGI IMG/M metagenome (GOLD analysis project Ga0302312, IMG submission 200529) | Peat permafrost microbial communities from Stordalen Mire near Abisko, Sweden - III_Palsa_N2_1 | ecosystem: Environmental > Terrestrial > Soil > Palsa > Peat permafrost | place: Sweden... | reverse complement strand
ACCGCGGCCCGCATCGCGCTCTGGGACACCTACGGCGGGTCTATGCCCTCCGGCTGGATCAGGTGGATTGCTGAACAATACCATTTCCCCGTCACCGTCATCTACGGCCGCGACATCGATTCCGGCAACCTCCGGTCGAAATATGACGTGATCGTCTTCGTAGACGGCTCCATACCCTCGGTCTCCCAGACGGGCGAATCCCCCTGGCGCAACAGGCCCGAACCTAACGCCGACAGCCTCCCCGCCGAATATCGTACGCACCTGGGACGCATCACGCCACAACACTCGATCCCTGAACTGGAAAAATTCCTGAAGGCCGGCGGCCATATCGTGACGATCGGCTCCGGTGCTAACCTGGCTTATCAGTTGAAATTGCCGGTACATGACGCCCTCGTCGAACTGGTCGGCGGCAAAGAACGCAAACTGCCGGGCGAAAAATACTATATCCCGGGCAGCGTGCTACAGGTCTCTCTCGATTCGACCAGTCAACCCACATGGGGAATGGGCGGCACGGCTGACGTCTACTTCGACGCAAGCCCCGTCTTTAACATCGATCCCGCCGCCTACGCCAATGGTACAGTCCGCCCGATCGCCTGGTTCGCCGACGACAAACCTCTCCGCAGCGGCTGGGCCTGGGGCCAGGCCTATCTGCGTGACGGCGTAGCCGCATTCGTGGCCAACGTCGGCCAGGGCAAACTGTATGTCATCGGACCCGAGATCACCTTCCGCGCCCAGACCCACGGAACATTCAAATTGCTCTTCAATCAACTCTATAACGGGCAATAATAAAAATCAGGCCACCGAAAAAATCAGGCCGCCCCGGGAACGGGGCGGCCTCTTATTAAAACCGAATGCATAGTTCACATCGTTCACTACTGATTGACCCCAAATGATTCCCAACCCGAAGCCACAGGCCGGTTACAGGTCATCGCCTTCAACCCGTCCTCACTGGAGATGAATAACCCGTTGGTTCCCCGCAGGAATACCTGCGTCGAACTCCCCGGCACGGGTATCCAGTCAAATTCTTCCCACGTACTATAGCTCGTCCTGTTGCAGGTGATGGGGATCAGCCCGTCCTCCGAAGAAACATAATGGCTCATCGCCTCCAAAGCCACCTTGCCATACCCGGCATCGATGACTGTAAAATCCTCCCAGGCCTGCGCCACAGCCCGGTCACATTCCATGGAAGAATCACCGTCATTGCTGGTCACATACAGCCCGTTGAACCCCTTGAAGGTCACGATCTGCCCGACGGGCGCTCCGGTGCTGACGGTTCCTCCGGCCGCCACCACCTGGTGGATGGCCGACAACAAGGAACTGCTGCCTGTCGCATCCCCCGACAACTCCCAGATCCCGATACCGCCCCCGTTGGCGATGGCATAGCTGGTCTTGCTCCTCATCGTCAGCAGCCCGTTATACCCTATAGAACCAAAGACATCCAATTGAGGATTACCCCCCTCGGCAATGATAGTGTTATATTCCACCTCATCGGCATCCGAACTTTCACTTTGCGTCGAATCATGCCCGTAAAAAGGCACCCCTAACACAGCCTCCGAAGCAGGTACGCCCCTGCCCAGCCAGTAAGCCATACATTGCGTGGCCAACTCATATGTAGAGTGCTGGAAGTTATTGTCATCATAAGCCATAATGGTCAGGAAATCCACGACGCTGAACATCCCGCTGACCACATAATCCCCGTCCAGGCCGATAACGGCAATGCTGAGCTGCTTGCCACTGTTATGCAGGGCTGTGCCCAGCTGCTGCATCATCGTCAAAAAATTATTGGCCTGCGTACCGGTGCTCGGATATTCCCAATCGATATCGACCCCATCCAAATTGTACTGATTGACAAAGCTCATCATGTTGTTCACAAAGGCGGTAATATTGGAAGAACTCGCGACGATACCCGCAAATCCACCGCCGCCGCCACCGCCACCGACGGAGATCATCGCCTTCACTCCATTCGCATGCGCATACGTCACCATACTGTCCAGCTTGACGGGATCATCGACCGCTTCATACCCCCCGCTGGATGTCGGGATCAGAAAAGCATAAATAATGTGCGTGAGATCACCGAATTGAACCTGGCTCACTGCCCCCGACCAGGAGGGCAGATACCCAACAACCTTGAACGATCCGGTCACCGCCCGCGGCTCTGTCTTTCCCATAGAAGACCCCGTGAGGTTCTTCCGGCAGGATGCCATCGACAATAGAAAGAATAAAAGGATGGGAGAAAAGAAAAAAGGAAGCTTTCTCATATAGAATAGGTTTAAAAATGAAAGTTAAAAATAATGTATCGCAGCAAGCCCGTGGCCCCATATACCCCCTTTTTCTACGAAAACGTTTTCGCGCAATAAGGGTCCTACAGGTTAGTCTGCTGATTTTACGGGGAATTACCTATTTTTGTAGCCGGATCTGTATAAAAAGCAGGAAAGCCATGCCTGAAAACAGCGATTTTTACCCCCAGGTCATGCAACGGTATCCATCACAGCCGTCCATGCCTGGTGAACATATAGAATTTTTTATTGCAACCCTCCTCCGGGTGTTTGAAGACAAATTATTCAACGCACGGGATTTCGATACCTTTCCCGTCGAAATAATCGTCGATTACATCCAGCGCACTCATATCTTTTACTTTCAAAAAAAACTGCCCGAAATAGAACAAAGCATACTCCTGCTATCCGGTCATTACGAATCTCATCATCCCATCCTGGCCGCACTGCAAAACTTCTTCCATCGCTATGTACAGGACCTCTCCGAACATATTCATGCAGAAGAACAGCTGCTGCTGCCTTATATTAAGGTACTCCAGGAGGCCGAAAAGACGCCTGCACAGTTCTCCCGCTTCCTGATCGCCCGCCGCGATTATTCCATCAACCAGTTCCTCGGCGATCACCATGATACCGAGGACGAACTGAAAGACATCCGCCAGACCATCCGCCTCTATGACCCTCCCAAGACCAACGAATCCCTGTACCGCATCCTGCTATCCCAACTGCAGGCCTTCGAACAGGATCTCTCCGTCCACGCCCACATCGAAGAAGAGGTACTGATCCCCAAAGCCCTGAAAATGGAAAAGGAACTGAACGCTCAGCTCCTTTATCTCTCACCGTTTAATTGACCCAGGAAATTACCTGCGACCATCGCTGTCATGAAACCCAACCCTGCCAGCAACAGCGCGAGACACCCCAAAAAATGAACACAGGCGATCAGCAGGATCAATCCGCCGGTAACACTCAACAACACAATGATTGTGATCAGGTAACTCGCTAACATACACCATAGGGTACAAGCCCGGTGCCAGCCGCTCATTTACCTATAAATCAAATCATTAACAATTCGGCATGATCAAATAAACGTTCGCTTTTGATACATTGCCTGTACGTACCCGGCACCATTCATTTCTCCAGTGTGATCCCCCGCAGATCATCCAGCCGCGCCATTATCCCCCAGCCATAAAAATCATTAGCCACACCCACTATCAACTCATTATCCCCCTGCTGCAACGGCAGGGCAACGGTCGCGTTATCAATAGATAATCGTCCATCAGGCACCTTTGCCATGGGATGCCCATAAATATTCTTATCTATATACACAAACTTGCCATTGACCATCACCCAGACATCATTCAGAAAGCCCAGCCGCAGTTGACATGTACGCGCCTCCCCGGCATGCAACGTTGTCTTCAGCCAGGCAATCCGCCGGCTACGGCTCCCCCCATATATCCGCGAAAGATCGATCAGCCCCCGCCGCTCCGCAGCAATGGGTTTCCAGGTAGTCAACTTGCCCGGCAACAGGTCATAGCTGAATTCGATGCCCCTTGGAATGCTGTCCGGCTCGGTCACTTGCCAGTGCCGGATATACCGGGAGTCATTATAGGTCGGATCAAGTCCTTCCGCAGCTGCTAACCCCTCTACCTGCCCCCGCCGCACCACCAGATTGGAAATAATGACCTGCCCGTCGAAAGCCAGTGTACCATGCGTAGTGTTGCCTTCCAGATAAGGCACTTCCAATGCCGGCAGCGCCCGATCATTCACATATACCCGCATCTGCCGGCCCGAGATCACCAGCTTGACATGATTCGCCGTCTGCTGCTGAATCACCACATTGCCCTGGTAATACTCCAGCACATTCCAGAAATTGATCCCTTTGATGATAGGCGCATACTGAATCGCATCCACATCTCCGCTGTGCGGGACCCGGAAATAAAAACACTCGCTCTCCAGCGAGTCCTGCCACCGGAAATAAAAGGAAGCAAACCGGGCTTCTACCGGCTGATCATCGAATTCAATAGTGCCATCCGTAAAATCGAAGTCCTTCAAAACCACCGCCCCACTCGAAGAACCAATCTTCATCGCCGGACTGGCGCCTCCGACAAATTCTACGGTCCCCGGCCGGAAAGTCCAGTTTTCCGCCCGCAATGGCACCGTTACCGTAACGTCTTTTCGCTGAGCCGTCGCCGCCAGCGCTAAACACCACCAGCCGGCAACAAAAAATACTTTTGTCATAATGTAATGATTAATTTTAGGATCTATGATCGGATCACACAAAGATGAACAGCCGGTCGAACCCGCACCTTTTCAAACCCATTCAAGTTGATTCAATCGTATTCATGATTACAACAGAAGCCTTTTATCTCGGGGAATGTCTCCGGCTCATCGAAGCCAAATGGCAGCGCGGTAGTAGTGCCGAATGGAAAAGTTATGATTTTGAACGGCTGAGCATAGACATCTGTGAAGCGACCGGCGTCTCCCTCAGTATATCCACCCTCAAACGTGTCTTCGGCAAAGTATCCTATACAAACCTGCCTTCCGTACATACGCTCAATACGCTCGCCCGTTTCGTCGGCTATGAAGACTGGACAGCCTTCCGGCAACAATACGCCACGCCCCACGCCCCTTCTGCGGCGTCAGCACCCTCCATACCCCCCACCTCGCATGCCATAGCCTCCTCCGGCCGCACCCCCCGCCGTACTCTCACCCATTGGTGGCCCCTTCTCCTCATCCCCATTGCCCTGCTGGGCTACTCTGTCCTCAATCGCAAATCCGGCAGCCACCCCTTACCGTCGGCCTCCTTTGCCTTCACCTGCGACAAAGCGGTTTCGGAAGGTGTTCCCAACTCAGTAGTCTTCCACTACAAAGCCCCTGTCGCCCCTACCGACTCAGTATTCATCGTCCAGACCTGGGATATGCGTAGAAAAAAAGCCGTCCCGGCTAACGGCACCGAATACTCATCGATCTATTATCATCCGGGCTATTTCAACGCTAAACTCGTGGTCGATACTCAGATCGTTAAAACCCAAAATCTCATGATCTCCTCCGGCGGCTGGCTGGCCCTCGTGGACAACGACCCTATCCCGCTCTATTTCACCAAAGAAGAGATCCGAAGGAAGGAAGGCGTTGCCGTCGACTCCACCACACTCGCCCGCTATCACCTTTCCCTGCTGCCCGAAGCCCCAAAGGTCCGGCTGTTCTATATAAAAGATATGGAAGGGCTTAGTGACGCAGATTTCAGTTTCGAAACCACCCTCAGTAATGGGTTCAACCAGGGATCGGGCGTTTGCCAATATGTTGAAGTGCTGATTCAATGTAAGAATGACGTCTTCATCATTCCACTCGCCGCCAAAGCCTGCACCGGCGCCATCAACCTGTGGACCCCAGGCAAAGGCCTCAGCAGCCAGGAAGCCGATCTTTCAGGCTTCGGCTGCGACCTCACACAGTTCAGCACACTCAAGGTCGTCAGCAACCACCGGCAGGTCAGTTTCTTCGTCAACGGGCGCCAGGCCGCCTCCGTTAGCTTTCCTCACGAACCTTCGGATATCGTCGGCGTCCAGTACCGCTTCACCGGAACATGCGCAGTCCGCAGCGCCCGGTTCACCAGCGGTAACCGCACGATCTCTTTACAATAGACTAACAATTTTTTTGTCACCGCACTAACATCACCATTCCCGTCCGGACAATTTCCCCGCACGGTGACTTGGCCCTGATGACATATACATAGCCGCCCGACGGCTCCTGATGCCCGTTATACAAGCCATCCCAGCAGTCGGAAGAATTCTTCGTTGAAAATACCATTCCTCCCCAGCGATCATAAATGGTGAAAGCCTCTATGGATACGCCGGCTGCCCAATACTGGATGCCAAAGCAGTCATTGCGACCGTCACCATTGGGCGTAAAGGCATTAGGCAGGATAAACAACGTCTTTGCATTGACCGGCGCATTGACAGTCACCGTGTCATTGACGGAACAGCCACTATCACTTGTCACGGTCGCAATAAAAGTCGTGGTGGAATCTACCGTGGCCATGGGGTTCGCCACAGCCGCATTGCTCAACAAACCGGCCGGCAACCAACTGTAGGTACTGCCACCGCTGGCCTGGATCTGCACGGGAGTTCCCCCGCAAATCGTAATAGCAGTAGCCGGCTGCGCCGGAGGAACCGGGTTGACCAGGATATCCCCACTGATAGAGTCGGTACAGATACCAGTCGAATAAGTGTAGGTAAGGAGATGTTCACCCGGTCCGGCCAGTACAGGAGAAAAATTGCCCGCCGCATCAATACCCGCTCCGTCGTAGCTGCCCATACCGGTCAGGCCGGAAGTCTCTGCTCCTGCCGTGATCAGGAAAGCGTCTTTGTTATTACATACCGGTTGCAGACTGTCAAATGTCAGTTGGGGCGACGGATACAACACCAGCGTGACGGTAGGGGAAGTGAACCCCGTTGTTCTCGTACACCCGTCACTGTCCGTTACTGATACCAGTGAGTACGTGGTCGTAGCCGGCAATGGCGCCAGCACGACATATCCCCCGCTGGCGACGCCTGGCTGATTGATCGTTTGACTGCCGCCGGTTAAGGCGACATCGAACGGGCGGGCACCTGTTCCTTGAAAAAGCACCCTGGCTGAATCATCGCTGCAAGCTGTATTACCCGAAATGCCTCCCTGCGGCAAGGGATTGATCAATACCGTCGATGAACTGTCGATAGTGGAGGTACATCCGTTCGCATCCGTGATCGTTTGCAGCATGAAGGTAGTGGCCCCCGGATTCGTCAGCGGATACGGCAGCGCAATAGCCGATTGTCCGCTCAGGTTGTTCTGGGAATAATTATTCTGCCCGTCGCTGTAGCCGATACCGAACGGCGCCGTCCCCGCTTCCGAAGTAAAAAGGACGGCCGGACTATTCCCATAACATACCGTATCCCCGTCGAACCTTCCCGCAGGCAAGGGATTGACAGTCACTTGTTGACAATAAGAAGTCTGCGTAGGCAGGCCAAGGTCCACCAGCAGATTGATGGTATAAACCCCGGGAGAGGGATAAGTAATGGCCGGGGGATTCTGTAAACTGCTGCCGGGAATATTCTGACAACCGGCGAACCGCAACAAGGTCAGCGAACTGCTCGTGACATTGTGAATGAACGCGTAGATGTCATTCCCGACCCGAAAGAAGTCAGAGATCGAATGCGGGAACGACAGATTCCCGATATTTCCCAGATCGGTTGCCGTCGGGTTGGACAGGGGATTATTGCCAAAATCGAGCTGCACCAGCTCATTCGACGTTTCATTCGATACGAAACCATATATCCCCGAACAGGTCGTGAACAAAGCAATATCCCGTGGATAGTTCAGATAACCCGGATCACCGACAACGGTCCCCGTCGGCGTATTCAAAACCGAATTCCCAAAATCCAACCGCGTGATGGAATTGATCACCCGATTAACGATGTACACATAAAGATTGCCATTGTACCTGATATAGGTAAGACCGCAAGGATAATTAAGATTGCCGATATTCCCCAGGTTCACCCCGGTCGGCGTTGCCGTAAAGTCCGGGCCGAAACTCAGGCGGGTCAGCGTATTGTCATTGACATTTTCGGTTAACCCATAATAATTGCCGTTTTCCGGGAAGATGATAAGCTTATGCGGCAGGTTCAATCCGCCGACATTTCCCCAGTTCGTCGCCACAGGTGTACTCGAAAGCGAAGGTCCGAAATCCAGCTTGACCACCCGCGGCGCCGAATTCGCCGATCCGTTTCCGCCCCCGACGATCACCGCCGTCCAGCTGCCATTTACCTGCAATAGTTGTATCCCTTCCACCTGCTCGGGGATAATCCCCCCAAAATCACCAAGGTCCACACCCGTCGGCGCATTGAGCAGGCTGTTGCCAAAACTCAACAGGCTAACATGCCCGATCGTATAATCCGTTACAAGTCCATAAAAATTGCCGCTATTATCCTGCGCATAAGCCCCGAAGACCGGAGTACTCAGCGCGCCAGAGGGATTCCCCAGATTGGTCGCCTGTGGAGCCGTGGTGAAATCGGCCGCACAAAAGCTCCAATAAAAATTCGTGCCCCCTGTAGTCGTATTTTGTACGCTCAATGGCGACCCCACACAAATCTGGATCGGGACAGTAAATCCTGGAACAACCGGACCTTGACAAAGGGCAACGGTATACAGGGACAGCGAAAGGGATAGGGTCAAAATAAGCTTCATCTTGGCAGTTGGCTCCCACAAGATACAACCCCCGCCCTACTCGTGCAACACCAAAATAGCCTTGATCGACTTGCTCAGCACCTTATTGACGGTACTGGTATTGAACAGCCGGTATACCAGCCCATGATGCCGCTTTACCAGGCAGACGATATCCGTTTCGCTGCTCGCAATGAAATTCATGATGCCCTCGATGGGACCATCTTCCTTCAGATATTTGAAATCCAGTGTAGTATGCGGAATAAGTGCCCTTAACGTCTCTTCGCCTTTTTCATTCGTTTTCCACTCTGCCCCCTCGACGATATTCACCACGTTCATCTTCGGCGAACCAAAAGCCTTCACCAGCTCATTCAGTGCATTGATATCATCAGTCAAAGGAGTAGAGGAAAAATCGGTCGCCAGTGTAATGATGGGGTTGACGGAAAACTTACTCCCCAACGGGATGATCAGCGTAGGTATCTTGGTCCGCTCCACCATACTGCTGGTATTGCTGCCGAACAGTCCTGTAATGCCTGTCGATCCCATAGTGCCCATCACCAGCATCTCGACAGGATTGGTTTCGATATATTTCCCGATCACGCCGCTGACTGACCCAACTTCGGCACTCGTCGTCACCGGTACATCCGCGTACTTTATTTGCGAACTGAAGGTACCAGCCCAGGCCTGCAGCGCCTGCCGCTTGCTGTTGTAGTAATCATCGATATACAGTGCGTTATACGTATTATTGAAAAGCCCTTCGAAAGACCCGATGGCATGAATCGCATGGACGTCTACCTTCAGGACCTTCGCCAGGTCCAAAGCATATTCCATAGCATTTGACGCACAGGCGGAAAAATCGGTAGCAACTAATATTTTTTTCATGTTGTATAGTTAGTGATTGCAACGATCAGACAAATAGATGGAATATCTGGAACAGGACAAAGGCCAGGGCGATCGACACCGGTAAAGTCAATATCCACGCCATCGCAATAGCCTTCAGGGTATTCTTGTTCAGGTTCTTCGTACCATTGGAGGCCACCATCGCTCCCGCAATCCCGCTGGACAGCACATGGGTGGTGCTCACCGGCAACCCGAATCCCGTGCTCAACCCGATGGTCGCAGCCGCCGTGATCTCCGCCGTAGCACCCTGCGCATAGTTCAGGTGTTCCTTCCCGATCTTCTCTCCGATCGTTAACACGATCCGCTTCCATCCAATCATCGTCCCGATCCCCAGCGAAAGGGAGATGGTAGCAATCACCCAGATCGGCGCATAATCAGTCATGTCATTCAGCGACTTGGCCGACTCGGACAAGGCTGTCCTGTCCCCTGCCGCCAGCGTAACTCCCGGAGCAGCCAAAACCGCTTTGGTATTCTTGACCACCGCCTGCACCTGCTTTCTGAAAGTGAATACATGCTTGTCATCCCTGCTCTGCCCCGTAGCGATGGTCGCCTTGGCGGCGGCAATGGACGCAGTCAGCGCGTCGAGATTGCTCTGCCCGGCGGAAGTAGGGTCCGCTTTCGTCAGCGCACTTTCGATCCTGGTTAAAGATACCATAATTTTACTATCGTCGACCCGCCGGTCAAGGGCGAATTTGGCCGGTAAAAAGGCGATCAGGATCAGCATCAGCAACCCGACACCCTTCTGTCCGTCATTACTGCCGTGGAAAAAGCTCACTAACGTACAGGTAGTGATCAGCAAAAGCCGGATCAGGATGGGCGGCCTGTCATTCTCCCCCGTCGGCGCATGGAAAAGGATCGGAGCTTTGACAACATGCTTGAGAAAATACATTAGCAGCATCGCAGCCCCAAAGCCAAATAACGGCGAAAGGATCAGCGACATCCCGATCTCCCCCGCTTTGCCCCAGTTGACGCTGCCGTTATAGAACATGGTGAACCCCAGGCCCGCGCCGATCATCGCCCCGATCAGCGTATGCGAACTGGAACAGGGAATACCCAGCCACCAGGTGCCGAGGTTCCAGATGATCGAGGCCAGCAGCACCGCCAGCACCAACGAGGCGCCCACCTGGATGGGCAGTGCCATCATTTCATTCAGCGGAACCAGTTTCAGGATGCCCATGGCAACCGCCACACCCCCGGTGAATACACCCAGGAAATTGAAAAAACCCGACCAGGGTACCGCGACCATTGGTTTCAATGCCTTGGTATAAATGACTGTCGCCACGGCATTGGCCGTATCGTGAAAACCATTCACAAATTCAAAGCCGACCACTGCCAGCAGACAGACAAAGAACAGGATCAGCAGCCCCGCAGAAAGATTTACCTCTCCAATCAATGGAAGGGTAATGAAATTAAATAGTACTTGCATGACAGTACAAGGAGTTTGATGGATGACGAACATAGGGAAAAACTTCTACACACCCGGTCTGACCACCGGTCGGAAACCCTGAATTAATGATGAGATAATATTGGCACAACCTCCCCGTCCCACCGGAGTTTTGCCGCACCAGCAAATTATTCCGACCTTTAGCCGCATGATCATCCGGAAAAAAGAACATTGGTTCAAAATGTTGTTGGTCTGGCAGGGATCGGTCCTGCCGAAACTCCTCCCCCAATTGCTCCTGCTGTTGGCCTGGTCCGTCGCAGTCGTCGTCTTGAAAGACACCATCTTCCATTATAACCTTCACCTTAACCCCGCCCCATTCACGCTGTTCGGCATCGCCCTGGCCCTCTTCCTCGGCTTCCGCAACAATGCCAGCTACGACCGCTTCTGGGAAGGCAGAAAGCTCTGGGGCTCCCTCATGAATACCGGGCGCGCCCTGGCCCGCCAGGCACTCACCCTCGTCGACGAACCGGACGAACCCATCGCTCTCTCCGGCCGCCCCGATCCCGCCACCCCCCGCACCCTCTTTATCAACCAGGCCATCGCCCTGGCTTACATCCTGAAACACCAGCTCCGCAAGACCGACGGTACAGCCGACCTGGCCAGGCTCCTCCCTCCCGACACCGCCGCCCGCATCGCCGCAGCCCGCTTCCCAGCCGCCGCCGTGATCAAAGAAATGGGCATCTGGACCCGGCAGGCCCGCCACCAAAACCGCCTCGACTCGGTGCGCCAGGCCGCCATCGACAGCAACCTTAATGAATTGGCTGTCATCGTCGGCGGGTGCGAGCGCCTTTCCAATACGCCCCTTCCTTACTCTTACAGCGTGCTGATCCACCGCACGGTCTATATTTATTGCTTTCTCCTGCCCCTCGGACTGCTCGACAGCCTGGGCTGGATGGTGCCGCCTATCGTCGTCTTTATCGCCTATACCTACACTGCCCTCGAGGCTATCGCCGACGAATTGGAAGACCCCTTCGGGATGGCGCCTAACGACCTCGCCCTGGACACAATGTGCCGGTCGATCGAAAACGCCTTGCTGGAAATGGACGACCGCCCCCTCCGGCCCGACCCGCCATCCGCCGCAACCGATCGCTGGTTCCTCACCTGACCCCCACCCCCCGATCACTCCCCGATCCCCCGGTACCCTCCAAAAAGAAAAAAGCCGGCACTAAGCCGGCTTCCACATTGCTCATGTATAGTAACTGAGCCTTAACCTAAAAATTTGATCCGCCCGTATCCCACCACAGCCTTGTCCCGCCATTGTCCGGGCCGCCCAGCAGGTTGGCCACCGCCGCATTGACCGCCACCGCATTGGTAGTGTATTCGTTGGAGGGATAAGCCAGCCGCCGGATCTGCACCGAGGTGCTGATGGTACCGCCGCTGAAATTATTGACCACGGGGAACAGACGGGGATATCCCGTACGCCTGTACTCGGCCCAGGCCTCCTGGCCGTCAGGGAAGATCGCAATCCACTTCTGAGTGATGATGCGCTCCAGCATCGTCTCCTGCGAAGCCGTCGGGTCCCACGCAATGGTGATGGTCGACAAGGCCGGCGAATTGTTCGCGGAATTGCGCGGATCAGTATAAGCTGTCTCGGTGCTGCTATTATCAGTGAGATAAGTGCTGCTGTTGACCCCCCACTGCGTAAAAGAAGTAGTGATGCCAGTTTGATAATCCGTCTGCACAGTTCCGGCATTTGCCCAGCCACGTAAGGCCGCTTCAGCTTTTAGGAACCATACTTCGGCGGCCGTCATGATATATTGCGGCGCCGTCTGCCCAAATGGCGCCGTCTGAGGAGTCGGCAATGTGCAATTGGGAAGGGCAAAACCCTGATAGAGTGACTGTGTTAAATTGATGCCGATACGGATACCTTCATAATACCCGCTGCCCAAAGCCGCCACCACCGATGCATCCGTCGCCGGAGTGGCATACACCGGCAACCGGGGGTCATTGAATCCCTCCATATAAGTCAGCAGCGCCGCATTCATATTGTTATTCCCATAAGAAACCGTCACCGTCCAGATATCATTGTTCCGGCCGCCGGATTGAGCCACCAGCGCATCATCTGCGGGAACGGTCATCAGCCCGCCCGGGTCGGTCAACGCCTTTTCCGCCTGGGTCTGTGCCGTAGTAGGATCGACCTTAACGATCCGCATAGCCAGCCGAAGCCTGAGCGAGTTGGCAAATTTCACCCACTCGACATAGTTTCCTCCATAGACCAGGTCATTGGTGCCCAGGGGCTCCGATCCGGGATTGGCGGCAATATAGGTCTCGAGGTTGCTGACCGCCGTATCCAGCTGAAGGAAGAACAGGTTGTAGATATCCTGCTGACTGTCATAAGGCACCGACGTCAGCGAAGTCCCCGCCTTGCTGTAAGGAATGGGGCCAAAACGATCGGTACACCTGTCCATGGCCTCTACCTGCATGATCAGCGCAAGGGCCCAGTAATCCGGCCGCGCAGTGCGTGTCCCAGCCGCAGCAATTTTGGCGACAGGAGACATCTCATAATTATACATGTCATTAAAGCCATTCACATCCCAGCCATCCACCAGGAAGTAATTCAGGTTATCCGAGGCCTTGAATGGAGTCGGCGTCATAAAAAACCCGCCATACGCATCCGCGCTCAGGTTCTGCGCCGTTTGGTAGTTATGATAAATATTCTGCTCCAACGGACCGAAAGCCGTGGGCAATATAGCGATGGTCTCAGTGCTGGACAGACTCGCCGGATTGGTATCGTATGTTTCGAAATTCTTCGTACAGCTGCTGGCCCCTATTAGCAGAGAGGCGAACAAAACAGCTGATCCGCTATTGAATTGCATCTTCATGGCAAAAGTTTGAAATGTTTTGATTAAAAGCTGGCATTTATACTCAGGCCCATATTCCTCGTCGCAGGCTGGTTGAACACATCCACTCCGGAAAGGCCATTGCCGGTGGACATCGTCAGCTCAGGATCGAAAGGCGCCGGCTTGTGGAAATACACCAGGTTCCGGCCGATCAGCGATACCTTGACGGACTTGAAAAATCCCTGCGGTATTGGCACGATATATCCCAGCGACGCTTCACGCAGCCGGATGACTGAAGCGCTGTACATATACTCCCCGGAAATACCGTTCCGGCCGCCGATCGCCTCGTACCAGGCCTTGGCCGTCACTTCCCCGTCCGGAATAGGATTGCCGTTCGCATCCACCCCATTCACCTTCACCCCACCGGCATTACGCGCATCCCCGGTCACTTTGGAGACGCCATACTGATCCAGGATACCCTGCGTCATCGACAGCACATGACCGCCGAACTTGCCGTCTACAAGGAAGCCCAGGTTCCATTTCCCATAGGTGAAATCGTTCCGCCATCCCAGCTGGAACTTCGGATTGGGATTACCGATATAGTTGAATTTGCTGCTCTGCTGCGGAGTATAAGGAGTCGTCGTTCCGTTGCCGTTAAAGACAGTCTTGCCTGCGGCATTCTTGACCAGCGTATAACCATAAATGTCTCCATATTCCCCACCCTTCACCAGCTCCGACTCATAATTATTGTTATCGTTGCCGGTCAGCACGAATGTAGTAATGCTGTCTTTCGAATCCACATCGAGGATCTTGTTACGGTTCATCGCGCCATTGAAGCCGGTCGTCCAGTCGAATTTCCTGCCGCGAATGACGTTATAGCTCACCGTAAATTCGATCCCGTCGTTCTGGATATTTCCCGCATTCACATAGCCCGTAGACACCAACGAAGCTACTACCGGCGAGACCGGGAAATACTGGTTCAGCGTATTCGTCTTGTAATACGTGAAGGTGAAGTTCAACCGGTTGTCGAAGAACCGCCATTCCGTTCCCAACTCCGTGGAATGTGTCTTCTCGGGCTTCAGCGTCCGGAAGGCTTCATTCGTATTGAACACCAGCTGTCCGCTGGAATTCTCCGTATTCTGAATATAGGTCAGGTAGGGCGGTACAGTATTCCCGACCTGCGCATACGATCCTCTGACCTTCGCATAGCTGATCCAGGTAGGCAGGTGCAGCAGTTGGGACAGGATCACCGACAAGCCCGCACTGGGATAGAAATAAGAGTCGTTCGGGGTGAAGGCCAGGTTGGACGACCAGTCGTTCCTCGCAGTCAGCGCCAGGTACAGCCAGTCTTGATAGGAGAGGTTCGCGTTGGCAAAAAATGACTGGATCTGGCTATGCAGCGGGTATGATCCTGCCTGATAGGTTGTTATCGGGCTGGTGTTCAGCGTCGTCTGGTTCGGCAGCGTCACGATGACATTGCTCAAAGCAAAAAAGTTCGGCGTGGAGAGATTACCACCGCCATTGATGCCGGTTGCCGTATTGTCCGTAATGCTGCCGCCGACAAATCCGTCGACCTTGAAGGCAGTATGCAATTTCGGGTTGAAGTTGACGATAAAGTCGCCGTATTTCTGCTCCGTTGTCTGGTCATTGATGGACAGGGTACCATTGCCGTTGGAATTGTAATAACTGTTGGTCCCGGAATACTCGTCGTGCTGATAAGTGTCTGCGATCCGGTCCACATTACCTCTCACCTGGACATACATCCAGCTGGCTACATCATACCGCAGGCTGCCGTTGAAAAGCACGCGGTTCCTATTCGCCACACCCGGCTGCTCGTTGGTGATCCACCAGGGATTCTCCTGGTACAATGATTTATCGACGATCGGCCAGATCTGCCGGGCATACCCGGTCGCATCGGGGTTGAGATAGTCATGCTTGTAGTACGAAATATCCTGACCGCGGGGGTACAAGTACAAGCTGATTAAAGGGTTAGAATAGATGCCCAACGCCGGGCTGTTGTTGATCTTCTGATAGATATAGTTGACATTCGCATCGATCGTCAGCTTGTTATTCAGCGCCTTGGCCGTTTCACGTACCGTAAAATTATTACGGTCCAGTTTGTTATTAGGCTCTACCCCCGTTGCGCTTGTATTGGCGTATGAAAAATAGGTCTGAGCATTGGCCGTGCCGCCGGACAGGCTGACGGAATTGGTCCAGTTACTACCGGTCTGGAAAAAGGGCGTAAGGTTATCCGGCGAACCGCTGATAGCCGATCCCCAACTGTCGACAGCGCCTGTCGACGTCTGGCCATAAGAACTCTGGAACTTAGGCCGGTAGGCCGTCTGCTGAGCGAAAACAGAAGAAGAAAAATTGATCTGCGTCTGCCCGGCCTTGCCATGCTTGGTGGTGATCAGGATCACCCCGTTCTCTGCCTGGCTGCCGTATAGCGCTGCGGCGCTGGCGCCTTCCAGTACGGTAATGCTGGCGATATCCTCGGGATTCAGATTGGAGATCCCGTCACCACCATCAGGTGATCCTCCATAGGTACTGTTGGGCTGGTTATTACCATTACTGTTATTGCTGATCGGAATACCGTCGATCACATATAAAGGCTGGTTGTTGCCGTTGGCTGACCGGCTGCCGCGCAGGATCACCTTAACCGAGCCGCCTACTCCCGAAGCACTGGGCGAAATCGTCAACCCCGCAACCTTACCGTTCAGCGAATTCATCAGATTGTCGGTTTTTACCGTCGTCAGTTGTTCTCCATCCACTTGTTGTGTAGCGTACGTCAGCGACTTCTCCGACCTGCGGATACCCAATGCAGTGATCACCACCTCGCCCAGGCTGCTCTGCCCTACCGTCATCACCACCGACAATGTCTTATTAGCTCCGACAGTAACTTCTTTGGCGCCATAGCCAACATAAGTGAATACCAGGATATCCCCTTCATTCGCCTGGATCGAAAATTCTCCCTTATCATTGGTTAGCACCTCTTTTTGAGTGCCTTTTACCTGCACAGTCACACCCGCAAGGATTTCCCCCTGGTCATTTTTGACGGTCCCCGTGACCAATGCAGCCTGTATTGCGGTCTCTACAGTCCCCGCCAGGCTCGTTCCGTCATCTCCCACCGCCCTGATGGCAATGATGTTTTTCTCGATCGTATACGTCAGATGCTGCTCTTTCAAACAGGCGTCCATGACAGTCCGGATATCCGCATTCTTTAGGTGCAGGTCCACCGGCCGCGCCTGAACCAGGTCATTGTACTTGTAAATAAATGAGTAGCCGCTTTGCTCCTCGATAGTGGCAAAGACCTTTTCCAAAGGCAGCTTCTTCCCCGAAATCGAAATCTTTTGAGAAACCCCTTTGGCGGAAATCTGTAAGGCGGTTGCTAGTAAGAAGATGGTTGTCAACCTCATAATTAGTAGCGTTTTAGCAAGCAATTTTCCCCTGGAAGGGAAAAGTCCCACCCCGCCGGATGGGGGTGCGGAAAAAGTCAATAATTCCATACTTTTGATGAGTTGGGTTTTTGAACGTGAAAAAGTCTGTCTGAGAAGCGAACAATTTTGCGTGAGATACCCCATATATTCCTGGTTAGCCAGGATGACGGCCGGAAGTGTTGCAAGCGCTTCCGGTTTTTTTATGGAGCCTCACGCTATCCTTGAACTACAATCGTCTTGCCTTCTATCTTAAAGTGTATGCCGATTAATTCCATAATATGCAGCACATCCTTTACGTCCGCCGTCCGCGGTAATTTCCCTACAATCTCATCCTTAGGTGCAGCGCCTTGATAAACAATCGTCACATCATACCAGCGCGCTATTTGCCGCATCACATTCTGCACAGGCGTCCGGTCAAAGAAATAATAACCGTCCTTCCAGGCCACCACAGCCCGTGTATTGACCATCCGGGTCGTCATATTCCCCCTGCCTGCATCGTATTGCCCTTGCTCACCGGGTTGCAGCAAGGTGCTCTGTGTCCCCAACGCCATACTCACCGCTCCATCCAGCAATGTCGTCTTCACCGCGCCTTCGTCGGAATAAGCCATAATGTTGAAATTGGTTCCAAGTACCCGCGTCTCCGTCTGCCCGGCCTTCACCACGAACGGCTTGCTCTTGTCCGCCTTGACCTCAAAATAGGCTTCGCCGGTCAGTTCTACTTCCCTGTTCTTGCCTGCAAAAGCCGTAGGAAAGCGTATTGAAGACTCGGCATTCAGCCAAACCTTCGTTCCATCCGCTAAAGTCACCTGGTATTGACCACCCCGGGGAGTACTAATAGTATTATAGAGTGGGCCCTTCGCCAGTTGGTCTGCCGGCGACTCCACTGTCGGGCTCGCATACGCCAATTGACCGCTGTCCAGCTTGATCACCCGGATATTTCCCTGCTGGCCGATCGTCCCCTTCTGTGCATTGTTTAGGATGATCTGCTGCCCGTTCGCCAGCGTCAGAATCGCCTTGTTTGCGCCCGGCTGGATCGGAGCAGCCGGTTTCGTCGCAACGGTCACTACAGGCTTGGCTTCACGCCCGTGAAGAAATAGTAGGGTGCCCCCTCCAAAAAGCAGCAATAAGATCGCCGCCACGCTCCACCGCCTGAACAAATATCCTATCCGCCGAACCCGCACCCCATCCTCACCCATTGTCTTATCTACAGATAAAACTTGCTGAAGAACAGCCTCCCATTTCTCCCCTGCCTCGCCCGCGGTACTATCCATCAACAATTCCCCCTCCGCCTCTAATAAGCGAACCAGTTCCGCCTGGAAAAAAGACTCCTGTGCCGGATCTTGCAAAAATTTAGCAAGTTCCTGCTCCTCCTGCCCGGTCAGAAGTCCTTTGATGTACCGGTCCAATAAATAATGAATGCGCTGGGATTGCATAATAGCCCCTCCTCCTTAGAAGAACACCTCATCGACAATTAGGACTATTGCTTAAATAAATATTCTTTTTAGCACCCTCATAACTCGTACCCCCGCTCGGCCAGGTATTTTCGAATAAACCCCAGCGACACCACAAGCGTATTCTTGACAGTATTAGGCGAAATATCCAGCCGCTCCGCAATCTCCGCGATCTTCATCCCCTCATCCCGGCTCATTTGATAAATCCGTCGTCTTTGGGCCGGCAGTTGACCGACCGCCTCGATAATCAACTGATGCACCTCCTTCAGGTCCATCCTTTCCGCCACCGCATCATCACCCCTATCGATCTCGCCATTATTATCAATGTACGCAAGGCCTTGTTCCCGGCTGCTCCTCTTCTTTAAGAATTTGTAGCACTCGTTGGCCGCAATGGTGTAGATCCAGGCATGCAGGCTCCGGACTTCGGCCAATTTGTCCCGGCCCATCCATAGCCGCATAAAAGTCTCCTGCACAACCTCTTCAGTGTCGGTTGCCGACCGCGTCAACTTCATAATAAAACTTTGCAGGATGGTAAGATAGGCGTAAAATAAAGTGGAGAACGCAGCTTCATCCCCTTGCGCTATTTGCTGTAAAAGGTTTTTTTCGTCAGTCAGGATTCGGGAATGCAAGGCAACTGGTTGTATTGGCCCGTAAAATTATGGATCTTGATCCATTAATTCTTTAATTCAACGCTTCTTTGTTGTATTTATTCCGGTAATCCACCGGTGACATCGACGTCACCTTCCGGAAAATATCGCGAAAAGCCTTGGTATCACTGTATCCCACCTCATACATCACCTCCCCCACAGTCTTCCGGCTCATCTCCAGTTGCCGCTTGGCCGCCTCGATCTTTACCCGTTGCCAGTACTCCAGTACGGTATTGTGAGTGGCTTTCTTGAACCGTCGTTCGAAGGTCCGCCGCGCAATGCCGAATTTCACGCATAGCTCGCCCACCGTGATCTTGTCCTGGTAATTGGATTCAATATAATCCTGGACCTTCACGATCTCCGGATCATTGTGTACTTTTTGTCCTTTGAAGATTTGGAAGGGAGATTGGCTATTCCTGTCGATATCCAGAACAAAGAATTTAGCAGTAAGCACTGCCAATGAACGGGTAGTATATTTTTCGATCAGGTATAACAGTAGGTTCCAATAGGAAATCGCTCCGCCACTGGTATACAACCCCGTCTGCTCCGTAACGATCTTATTGTCCAACAGTTCCACCTCCGGATAACGGTTTCTGAACTCGTTGGCGAACAGCCAGTGTGTACTGCAGGTCTTGCCATTGAGCAACCCCGTCTCCGCTAACAAAAATGCGC
>Ga0302312_10000837_pt1 | contig 20174 bp, 19 predicted proteins | sample III_Palsa_N2_1_FD_200529 | JGI IMG/M metagenome (GOLD analysis project Ga0302312, IMG submission 200529) | Peat permafrost microbial communities from Stordalen Mire near Abisko, Sweden - III_Palsa_N2_1 | ecosystem: Environmental > Terrestrial > Soil > Palsa > Peat permafrost | place: Sweden... | reverse complement strand
TGTTAGATAGCGCTTTACACGATTCGCAACCGTTCGCTTGCGGAAACGCTTGTTTTGGTTAGTTTGTTGTTAACCAGTGGTTTAAGTGTTCGGGCTTGTTCGGGTGTTCACGATCGTGTTCGGGTGTGTTTCGGTACCGTTCGGGTTATGTTCGGGTTATGTTCGGGTACCGTTCGGGTTCTGTTCGGGCTATTGGTTTTGGGCAGTTTTTTTGGGTCTGTCAAAAAACAACACAATAGGCATCCTTAACGGCTATATATCCTCGGCAATAAACAAAAAAGGCTGCTCAAATTGCAGGCTAAAAAAGCCGTCGTGCGTGGTTTTGAAGCGGTGATGTTCGATAGTTTCCAGTCCGCCGGAGTGAAATTGCCGGGGTTCGGATAGCAGTTCGATAGTTTCGCCGGCCGGTTTCCACTTGCTGAACCCCGAATTAACCGCGTATATTTTTTGATTGCCATAAAATATCACCATGTTTATTTTATCGGTAAAATACAGGTAATCTTTTAGTTGCAGCTCGTCGGTCACAATATTTACGGCGGGGTAACTATGGGTGATGAGGTATTTAATAGCGGCCTCTGCTAATGAATCGGTACCGGCAGGCATTTGTTTAATGTCTGATTGCAGGTTTTGGTTGATGTCGTTAGAGATGATCCAGTCTATCTTGATGCCGTAAGCATGCAACTTTTCGGCAGTAAGCTGGGTGCAGATCACCGTGGGGCTCCATTCCAGCAGCTGGCCCAATAGCTCATCGGAGAAATTGTCTAAACCCAAAACCAGCAATGCCGGTTCCTGTTTTTCGCGTACAATGTGGTGTGATGACATTTTTTGCTAATTATCAGCTATGCCTAATAGCAACTGAAAATTACGCAAATAGTTTGGTAGTTCAATAACACATCGGCTATTGATGAGTGGAGATGAAAGGAAAGCAGTTGGAGTACCGGTTAAACAATCAGGCGAATAAATTACGCAATGCCAGGTTTTCGCGCTCTTTTGAACGGATGAGAAAGGTGATCATCCAATTGAAAAGTAACGATACGAAACTGATGAGCATAATTAACGTTGAATTGCCCAGGTTACTGAACATCAATACGATAACTATTGAGATGATATTAATGCCCGCTAAAATAACCGTAGTTTGTATATGGTTAAAGCCAAGCGTTAAAATGCGGTGGTGCATGTGGTTGCGATCAGCCTTAAAAGGGGAGTTGCCGTTAGCTATGCGTACAACAAATACGCGCAGGGTATCAAATATGGGGCCTATCAAAATGGCGAATGCCAGGGCCGGGGCGGCGATCACCTGTGGTAGTTTACCACCCGAGAATTTGTTCAGTTCAATAAATTTAAGCGCCATAACGGCCGATATCAAGCCGATGAGCAATGAGCCGGTATCGCCCATAAATATTTTTGCCGGCGATAGGTTATGCTTTAAAAAGCCCAACGCGGCACCTACCATAGCCATCGCTACGGCAGCAAGCTCATACTGCTGCATATATATAAACAGCGAGGCAAAGGTAACATTCACCACAATACAGGTGGTTGAGGCCAGGCCATCAATGCCGTCTATCAGGTTAAAGGCGTTAACAATAATTATTATAACCAAAATGGATAAGGCTATACTGGCTATATAAGGCAGATCATATATGCCAAATATACCGTACAAGCTGGTTATACGTATATTCCCCAAAACGGATAGGATACTGCCTACAACAATTTGCAGCAAGAACTTGGTGCTGGAATTTACGCCGGCCAAATCGTCTTTTAAACCCATTGCAAATAAAATTATACACGCGGTAAGCACATAATTAAGGGGCAATGCCTTGCCCGCATAGCCAAACATTAACGAAGTGATGGTGAAGCTTACAAAAATGGCAATTCCGCCAAGGCGAGGTATGCCATGATCATGATGTTTTCTAAAACTACCCAAATCATCATACAAATGGCGTTCGCGGGCAACATGAAGAATAGAAGGAATAGCCAGCCACAAAACTACCACTGCAAAAACAATAATAAAGATAGAGTAGAGAATAGGATAAGCATGTAAAAATTCTTGCATAGTATGAAATTACTTTGGGGAATAATCAATATTCAATTATTCATTACTCAATAAACATTCCTATTATATGTAAAAGTTATTAACATCTTTAAAAATACTGGCCTAATTTACGCATAGGCTTCATTATCAATGTTAATAAAGGATATAAAATACCATTATTCCGCATGGCTTTTAAATCATATCCCCATGCTTTAATCCGGCTAACGGGGTTTTTATTGCTCATTCCTCCACATTGCATTTTAACTATTACCCTATTTACGTAAAAAGCAGCATAATTGTTACCGTGCATAAATCTGAGCATCAATTCATAATCTGCGGCGGTACCATATTCTGGTTTATAAAAGCCCAGCCGCTCAAATAAATATTTTTTACAATAAAATGTAGGGTGAGGCGGCATCCATCCCCGGTTAAACATGCCTTTAACATACTCGCCCGTACGCCATTTACGTATTATTACTCCTCCTGGTTTTACATAATCCAAATTTCCGTAAACAATTTCGACAGTTTGTTGTGCAAATGCAGCCGCAATTACAGATAAGATATCGTTCGCAGCAAAAAAATCATCAGCATTTAGTGTACCTATGATTTCGCCCTGGGCGAGTTTTATGCCTTTATTCATGGCATCATATACGCCATTATCGGGTTCCGACAGGAAAATATGGATGCGATCTTTATACCGGTTTATAAGCTGAACCGTATTATCCGTCGATCCTCCGTCGATGATAATATATTCAAAGTTGTCAAAATCCTGCGCTATTACCGATTCAATGCACCGGCTAATGGTACTTTCGGCATTATAGGTTGCGGTAATTAATGATATTTTAAAATCCTGCACTCAGAAAAATACTCCTCTTTATATTCGCAAAATATGTATTTTTGGTATCAAGCCCTAATTTAAATTTACAGATTTTTTTTGACATGCGTTTTTTAGCTTTTACTTACCTGGTTTTCAATATCCTATTTGTTCTTTCATCCTGTTCATCCAAACAGTCGCAAATGCTTTTTGAACAAAGGAACACTATTGATACCGCTGCTCAAAAAAATATAGCCGTAACAAGTGGTTATCAAATTAAATCGCAGGATATTTTGCAGATACGAAACCTGCAAAATACAAATTACATTGTGGCAGGTGCGCCAACGGAAAATGCCACAAGCGGCGGAAGCACCGCTTCGGGCGGTGGCGAAACATTTCAGGTTGAAGAAACCGGTGATGTTGCGTTACCTGTTATAGGCTATGTGCATGTGGCAGGCTTAACCCGCCTGGAAGCTGCTAAAAAGATTGAAGACATGTACCGCGCCAGCCTGCTTAAGAACCCAATAATTGAATTGAAAATTATAAATTTGAAAGTAACTATGCTTGGCGAAGTAAAATCGCAGGGCAATTTTCCATTGGTGAAGGATAGGACTGGTTTAATTGAAATGATAGGTGAAGCTGGCGGACTTACCGACAAAGCCAATGAAAAAAATATTGAAATTATACGTGGCAGCCAAAGTAATCCTACCGTTGTTAAAGTTGATTTAAGTAATATAAGTTCCTTAGCCGACCCGGCAACCATACTTCAAAATGGCGATATAATTTATGTAGCTCAAAACAAGCGCGCCGCACGGGCAGATAATTTGCAGAATTTTTCTGTTTTGTTGCAACCAGCACTAATTCTGTTTAATACAGCCTTAATAATTTTTACGCTTGCACATCGCTAATGGAGGAAATTGAAAAGATAAGCAGGAAGTTACCCAGCCAGGAGATAGACTACTTTAAAATCGCCAGGATATTATTGAGCCGATGGTACTGGGTAGCATTATCGGTTGGGTTATGCATGATAGTGGCCTATATTTATTTATGGTATACGCCTAAAACGTACGCTACTTCGGCTACTATGAAATTCGAGGATAAAAAATCCGAGATCTCAGACCTGGAAGGATCAGCTATCAGCACTACCGACAGGGGGCCATCAAGAATACAAAGTGAAACATTTGTTATCCAAAGCCCGGCTGTAATTTTGAATGCCATTAAGGATATTGATTATCGCATCAGCTTTTATATCGGCGGGCGTATACGCACCAGCGAATTATACCCTCAAAAGCCGCTTGATATCCAGTTGATCAAATTCGACAGCACAAATTTCTTTCATGATCTGATCACTTTTCAGCCTGTAACCAACAACTCCTTTAATATTACCTATACAGCCGGCGGCAAAAACATTCAAAAAGAATATGGTTATAATATGCCGGTTAGCATTGGGCCAATGGCTTTTAGCATTAAGAATCCTGGCTATATGCCCAAAAATGTTGTTTACTTATTTAAATTCAACATCCCCGAGGATTTTTTAGGAAGAGTAAGCGGGGGTTTAAGAACCGGCGAGATCGCCAAAAATTCAAACATCATATCTTTATCAGAGACGGACTCCAACCCGGTATTTGCCGCCGATGTATTGAATGCTATAATGAAAGAATATTTGAACTATGACCGCGTGCAAAAAACACTTTCGGCCACACAAATGATCTATTTTATACAAAATCAATTAGATACCCTGGCTACCGAGGTGCGCGGATCGGAGAATTTAATTGAACAAAGCAAGCAAAGTGCAAAAATAATTGATGTTAACACTGCGGAAACTGACGCCCTAACCAAGGAAAAAGAATATGATTCCCAAATATCTATCCTAAAAATTCAATTGATAGCCATTGCGCAGCTCAGGCAACAAATAACCAGCGAAAAAGATAATATCAGCCTTAATTTTAATATGACGGGCTCACTCGATCCATTGCTTAACGGCCTTATCGGCACCCTGAATAGCTTACTTGTTAGGAAAAATGATCTGTTAAAAACTTATAATGCCGATTCAGGACCCGTAGTAGATGTTGATCAGCAAATTTTAGAGATCAAAAACGCAGCTTTAAATAATATTAACGGCACCCAGTTGCTCATCGATAAAAATATAAATTATTTGAGCGGCCTGTTTAAACAAGTAGATGAACAATTAGCTGTTTTACCCCAAAACGAACGGAAACTGGTTAGTTTAAACCGCGACTTTGATATTAACGATAAAGTTTATTCCTTTTTATCAGAAAAGAAATTAGACGCCCAAATAAGCCGCTCCGCTATACTGCCTGGGGCAACAATAGTTGATATGGCGCAACCAAACTTTTCGCCCGTATCGCCCGATGAAAACGGGATACACCATACCGCGCTTATATTCGGCTTATCAATTGGACTGGGCCTTATCATATTGATAAGGATATTGAATCCTTATATCTATGATAAGGAAACCATTGAGAGCCTTACAACCATCCCCATAATCGGTGTGATCAGGAAGTTTCCGGAACAGATAGATGAATACAGTACGCAAATTTTAGCTATCAGCAAGCCAAAATCAATTTTTGCTGAGTCGGTACGTTCTGTGCGTACCAATTTAAGCTTTCTGGCTTCTGAAAAATCAAGCAAAGTTATCTGTATCACCTCGGAGGTGGCCGGCGAAGGCAAATCATTTGTGGCGGTTAATTTATCAAGTACTTTATCCCTGATAGATAAAAAGGTTATACTGATTGCGGCCGATCTTCGCCGCTCAAAAATTCACAAAACATTTAATACATTAAATGATAAGGGATTAAGTAATTACCTGGCTAATCAGTGTACGCCCGATGATATTATTTGCCATTCGCAGCAGGAAAATCTGGATTATATTGTTTCCGGGCCCATACCTCCAAATCCGTCTGAATTACTCCACAGCGCAAGGATGGTCAATTTAATTGAAGGGCTAAAGCTTAAGTATGATATTATTATGATTGATACCGCCCCTATAGGCCTGGTTTCGGACGCAATTCCTTTGATCAGGATGTGTGATATCAACGTTTTCGTTATCCGCTCCGGGCGGTCAAAATTTTATGCGGCCACTGTTCCGCAGCGTATAGCGCAGGAGTATCACCTGGATAACACGGTGATCATATTAAATGCTTACGCCGAGGATCTGTTGCATTCCAGGTATTATACCACTAAATTTACCGGTGAAAATTACGGCAGCAGGTATTATTATTATTCTGATTATACCGGCTATGAAAGCTCTGGTTATTACGTAGATTCCGAAAGAAGGAAATGGTGGAGTATAAGGCATTGGTTCAAAAAGTAAGGAGTTAAGTAGTATGGGTGCAAGTTCAGCTGCCGGAAAATGGTACCCGGTTTACACACATCCCCGTGCCGAAAAAAAAGCATATCAATCATTAATTAATAAAGGTGTTGAAACTTACCTGCCCCTGCATCGCCAGCTTAAACAATGGAGCGACCGCAAAAAGTGGGTAGATGAACCTTTTATTAAATCATACTTATTTGTAAACATTGCGGCGCATGAGCAAACCGAAGTGCTCATGACCAAGGGTATTGCCCGTTTTATATATTTTTCCGGTAAGATCGCCTCCATGCCCGACCGCCAGATAGAAGAGCTTAAATTACTGATGGCAAGCTCCTATGATTTAGAAATAACAGAAGAAAATTTATTACCCGGCGAAAAGATCGTGATCAAGGCGGGCCCGCTTAAAGGCATGACCGGCGAGATCATTTCCTATCGTTCGCAAAAACAATTGGTACTGAGGCTGGAGAGCCTTGGCTGCTCCATTATAGTGCATGTTGCGGCATCGTTGATCGATCGTTTTTAAATGCTATTGTAATTTTATAATACTAAAACGGCATTTTTAGTTAAATTAATGCCATAATTCAAATCAAAAACAGCGGCCTTTCAAAGGGTGCTGATAAACAATAAGTTACAAAAACACACTGTAACTTACGCGGCGAAGCTATGAATATACCCCATCTATGTGCAGGATCTGCGGAATAATATCTCAACGGTTACAGCCGGAACAGATTTATGAAAAGGTGAAGATAATGTGTACTACCCTGCGGCATGGCGGCCCTGATGATGAAGGCGTGTTTATCAATGATGAACACAATTTGGCATTTGGCCATCGCCGGCTTTCAATTATTGATTTAAGCCAGAATGGCCATCAGCCAATGGCCGATGTTAATCAAAACGCCTGGATCACTTTTAATGGCGAAATATATAATTACCAGGCTTTAAAACAGGAATTATTAAAAGCAGGCGCCAAATTTCACTCCAACACCGATACCGAAGTAATTATACAGGCTTACCTGCATTGGGGCACAGCGGCCTTTGCAAAGTTCCGCGGCATGTTTGCCTTTGCTTTGTACGATAAAGTAAAAGCCCTCACTTACCTGGTACGCGACACGGCTGGCATAAAACCCCTATACTACTATATTGAAAATGACCAGCTAAGTTTTGCCTCAGAAGTAAAGGCATTACAAACTGCAGGCATAGCCACCCAGGCTGATAAAAACTGGCAGGTAAGATTCCTGGCCTTCGGGCATATTCCGGAGCCATACACTACTTTTAAAAACCTATCCAGCCTGCCTAAAGGGCATTTTTTATGCTGGGATAACAAAAACAATTATACTATCCAGGCTTATGGCGAGCCTGTTAATAAAAATTATATCACCGATAAAAACGAGGCTATAACACGAATACAGGATTCGTTGAAGGCAGCCATCAATCGCCAACTGATTGCCGATGCGCCAATTGGCGTTTTTTTAAGTGGGGGGATAGATTCAAGCCTCATAACATTATTAGCCAATGAACAAAAGAAAGCAGGTCTTAAAACAATCTCCATTTTCTTCGACGAAAAAGCTTATGATGAAAGCGCTTATCAGAAAATCATTTTTGATAAAATTCAGGGCGAAAAGTTTACACATTTAGTAAAGCAACAGGATTTTGAGATAGCCTTTCCGGAGATTATCCGATCAATGGATATGCCTACTACCGATGGGATCAATACCTGGTTCATTAGCAAATACGCGCAACAAGATGGGTTAAAAGCAGTGCTATCGGGCCTTGGCGCCGATGAACTTTATGGTGGTTATCCGTCATTCAACAGGATAAAGTATTTAAGATATTTAAAAAAACTACCTGCTGATTTATTTTCCCTCGCCACATCTTTAGCACCAGACCAGTATAAAAAAATTGAATTTTTAGCTCGTGATCATCCCCTGGCTGATTATCTGCTACTTCGCGCTCTGTTCGCCCCTGCCGATATTGCCCAAATATTGAACATGGAAGTTAAAGAAGTTAATGATATTTTATTTAGCCAAAACATTACACCCCTAAACACGGACAGCTATGATAAAGAATATGCTGCCTGGCTTGAAAGCAACCTGTATATGCAAAACCAGTTGCTGCGCGATACTGATGTTATGAGCATGAGCCATGGTTTAGAAGTAAGGGTGCCATTTTTGGATGAGGATTTCGAAACCTTAACCAATAACCTATCACCAGAGCTCCGGTTTAGCAATAACCCGGCAAAAAAACTATTAATAGATAGCTTTGCCAATGTATTGCCCCCAGCCATTTGGAGCCGCCCTAAAATGGGCTTCACATTCCCCTTGCAACAGTGGATGCAAAAAAACCGAACGATAAGTAATTTCAATTTATACAAAGGTAAAACTGCACAGGGGGTGATTAAGAACTTTAACAACAATAAAGTGCATTGGTCAAAAAGCTTTGCATTATACCAGTTACAAGCGCATGAGTAAAAAAATACTGCTTTTTACCCTGCAAACATTCAGCACAACCGGCGGCATACAAAAAATGACACGTACGCTTGGTCATTCATTAAATCAATTAGCCAATAAAAATAACTGGAACTTTAAAATGCTATCAGCATACGATGCTGATGCTGATTTGATGCCACAGTATTTACCGGCAGAAAGTTTTAAAGGCTTTAATACCCACCGATGGTCCTTTGTTATGCGGGCCATAAAAGAGAGTGCCACATCAGATATTGTAATTTTAAGCCACATAAATTTATCGTTGATTGGCTTAATAGTAAAAATTATTAAGCCAAATTGTAAAGTATGGCTTATTGCACATGGCATAGAGGTTTGGCGGCCATTATCCGTATGGAAAAAAGCATTGTTAAAACGTTGCGATAAAATAATATGTGTAAGTAACTTTACCAAACAACAAATGGTGTACTGGCATAAAGTTAGCGCATCCGATTGTACCGTTTTGAATAACGCGGTTGATCCGTTTATGGCTTTGCCAAATACTTTTGCAAAGCCAAAAAATTTATTAAATAAGTACCATCTAAACGAAAATAGCCCGGTAATATTTACATTAACACGTTTGGCAGCAACGGAGCAATATAAAGGTCATGAGCAGGTTATAAGCGTTATCAGCAAATTAAAAGCAAAATTTCCCTGCATAAAATACATACTTTCGGGCCAATATGATGCTGAAGAGGAGATCCGGATTAAAGAACTGATAGCTGTAAACGCCGTACAGGAACAGGTAATATTAACCGGTTTTATTGATGAAAAGGAACTATCTGATCATTTTTTACTAGCTGATCTGTTTGTTTTGCCCAGCAAAAAAGAGGGGTTCGGCATCGTATTTATTGAAGCTTTAGCTTGCGGGCTACCGGTGATATGCGGCAACGCCGATGGCAGTACGGATGCCATACGCAATGGCGAATTAGGTGAAGCAATAGACGTTGAACACCCGGTACTATTAGAACAAACCATCGCTAAAAATTTAATCATACCACTAACCATTGAAAAACGGCAGCAGCTGCAAAAACAATGCTTATTCTATTTTAATGAACAGGATTATATGAATAACCTGGAGCAACTGATCATTGCATAACATAAAACTAACACCATCATTTAAATTTAATAATGGATCAACCTGTTAAAGAATACTGGGATATTGAAATTAGGCCAAGCAACAACCTGTTTGATCTAAAACTGAAAGACACCTGGCATTACCGGGATCTGCTTGTACTACTTGTAAAGCGCGACTTTGTATCTTTTTATAAGCAAACTATACTAGGGCCTATTTGGTTTTTTGTACAGCCTATAATTACCATTGTAATGTATACCGTTGTATTTGGCAACCTGGCCGGCATCCCCACCGATACCATACCTCACCCGCTTTTTTATTTGGCAGGCACTATTATCTGGAGCTATTTTTCTGAATGCCTCACAAAAACATCCACTGTTTTCAAGGATAACGCGGGCATGCTGGGCAAGGTTTATTTTCCCCGCCTGATAATGCCTTTAAGTATAGTGCTGTCAAGCCTTGTAAAATTCGCTGTTCAGTTTTTATTGTTCATCGTGTTATTTGTTTTCTTTTTTACAAAAGGAGCTTCAATTGCCCCTAATGCTTGTGCCTTACTATTTCCCTTGCTGCTGCTCATAATTGCTGCACAGGGTTTGGGCTGGGGCATGATGATATCAGCGGTTACTACCAAATACCGCGATATTGCATTTATAGTAAGTTTTATTGTGCCGTTATTAATGTATGCAACAACGGTAATTTATCCTTTATCAGAGGTTCAAATAAAGTTTCCGCATTATTATTGGCTTATTCAGTACAACCCGGTTACCGTCGTAATTGAGACATTCAGGTACGGCTTTTTCGGCAAAGGCACTTTTAGCTGGGCTATGCTTGGTTATTGTTTTATAAACACCATCATCATTCTTTTAACCGGAACAATTGTTTTTAACCGTGTTGAAAAAAACTTTATTGATACCGTATAATGGCTAAAGTTATTAAAGTAGAAAATCTTTCAAAAGCGTATCAGCTGGGCGATTTTGGTACCGGTACCATATCGCGCGATATTGAACGCTATTGGGCCCGCATAAGAGGCAAGGAAGATCCGTTTTTACGCATAGGTGAAGTAAACGACCGCACAACAAAAGGCGAAGGCGATGTAGTATGGAGTTTAAAGGATCTGAATTTTGATATTGAGCAAGGAGACGCCGTAGGAATTATAGGCCGTAACGGTGCCGGTAAAAGCACCCTGCTAAAAATATTAAGTCGGGTAACATCGCCGACAACAGGCTCGGTAAAGGTAAAGGGCCGGGTGGCCAGTTTGCTTGAAGTAGGCACAGGTTTTCACCCTGAACTTAGCGGCAGGGAAAATATATACCTTAACGGAGCCATCCTCGGCATGCGCAAAGCCGAGATCAAAAGAAAATTTGATGAAATAGTAGATTTTTCAGGGGTCGAGCGCTATATAGACACACCTGTAAAGCGATATTCATCAGGTATGTATGTACGGCTTGCGTTTGCTGTAGCCGCCCATCTGGAATCAGAAATATTAATAGTTGACGAAGTTTTGGCCGTTGGAGACGCAGAGTTTCAAAGAAAATGTTTGGGCAAAATGGGGGAGGTTAGCAAAGGGGAGGGTAGAACTGTTTTGTTTGTGAGCCATAATATGGAATCAATATCCAGGCTATGCAATTCCGTTATTTATTTAAAAAAAGGAAATATAGAAACCATTGGTAATACCACATCTATAATTAACCGGTATTTAAATGAAGAAAAAAAAATATCGGCGTATAAAGAATGGCAGCTAAGTGATGCTCCTGGCAACGAGCATATAAAACTTAAAAGTGTAAAAGTATTAAATGATACCTATGAGTACGACGCTTTTAAAATCGATATCACCCAAAAAATAGGGATTGAAATTTCTTTTACTGTTTTGAAAGCCTCTGATAATTATGTTTGCGGCCTTAACCTGTTTAACAGTAAGGATGTTCTTATTCTTAGCTCACACGATGTATTCAATTACCAGAATTCTTACCAGCCCGGAACATACAAGGCAGTAGCCTGGATACCGGGAGATCTTCTATTGGAAGGAGCCTATTTTATCAGCATCGCCTTAATGTCTTATAACCCATTTGTTATCATCACACATCAAATGGATGCGGTATCTTTTGTAATAACAGATATCAGCAATAGCTTTTTCACCATCGGAAATCATGGCGATACCTATCCGGGTGTTGTTCATCCTAAATTAAATTGGTCTGCAATTAAAAACATCAATTTATGAGTGCTCTTATACCCACCCCCGAAAGATTAGACACCACTCAAAACGATCAGATAATGATCGAGCATCTTCACAGGTATGCCTTAGCTGCTAACTATGTAAAGGATAAGATTATACTTGATATTGCAAGCGGCGAAGGTTATGGAACTAATCTGTTGTCTGCCACTGCTAAATTTGCTTATGGTGTTGATATCTCATCTGAAGCTATCGCCCACGCTCAAAATAAATATAAACAGCAAAATATAGCTTATAAACAAGGATCAGCTACACAAATCCCTCTTGATGATAGTTGCGTTGATGTAATTATAAGTTTTGAAACCATTGAACATCATGATCAGCATGATGAAATGCTGATGGAATGCAAAAGAGTTTTAAAGCCAGGGGGATTAATGATCATATCATCACCCGAAAAAAAATATTATTCTGATATATCCAATTATAAAAACCCTTATCATGTTAAAGAATTGTATCAACATGAATTTAAAGAGTTATTAGCAAAACATTTCGGCAATGCCCAATTCTTAAATCAAAAATACCTGAGCGCCTCAGTTATTTTAACAGAAGGTGGCAATAGTGCGGTAAAGGAATATGGCGGATCCTACGATAAGTTGCTAAAAAAGGTGGATTTTACACCGATATATATTATAGCCCTGGTATCGGACGGGGATATTCCAAAAATTGAGAGCAGCATTTTTATACACCAGCAAACCGATAATAAAATTGCAGATGCAATAGCTCAAAAATACACCAGCAGCACAACTTGGAAATTAGGAAAGTTAATATTATCACCATTGGTATTTATTAGAGAATTATTAAAGTTATGAACGATAAGGATGCGCTGGTGGTAATAACCATTCCCATTTATAAAGAAACTTTAACAGCTACCGAAAAAGCCTCATTCAAACAGATATTTGCCACATTATTAAAGCATCACATTTGTCTTTTTACTTTTAGGGAACTGGACTTATCTGAATATAAGAAAGTGGCTGAAGGATGTAAGTATGAAGTTATCTATTTTGAAAAAAAGTATTTTAGCAACATAGCAGGATACAACAAACTGTTGTGTAATACATTATTTTACAAAACGTTTTCAATGTTCAAATACTTACTAATATATCAGCTCGACGCCTGGGTATTCAGTGATGATTTAACAGCATGGTGCAGTTTGGATTATGATTATGTTGGCGCTCCCTGGTTTTCGTCAGATAAGCCTGCGAGCGGTCTTCCACACTTTTTAGGAATAGGCAATGGCGGATTTTCGTTGCGAAAAATTAAAAGTCATCTAAAAATATTAAATAGATTTTCATACATCATTTCTCCGGCTTATCTGCTTAACAGGTTTATAAGCGAGATCAATTTTACTACCTTTAAAAAACTGCTGTATGGCGTATCATTTGATAATAATACGCACCATTTGCTTGGTAAAAATAATTTATATGAAGATGTATTCTGGGGCCAGGTAATTAAAAAACACAAATGGTTTAAAGCGCCGGATATGCTTACCGCTTCCCGGTTTTCAATGGAATCGAACGCGGAAAAGCTATACCAAATAAATGGCAGGCTTCCTTTTGGCTGCCACGCCTGGGGAACTTATGATCCGGATTTTTGGTCTACTCACATCATATTAAATAGCGAATCGTAAATAGCTTGAATCCAATAGCTTGTAAAGATCATGAACAGATTTACTAAGAAAATAATCCGTTATGTATATAACCTTTTGCCTGTTAGCTTTCAACATAGCCTATTGTTGAAAAAAAGAGGATTAGTTAATCATTTAAGTTATACAGATATACTTAATCATTTTAAACAATTCTCCTTTATACAAGTTGGCGCCAATGATGGCGTAAGTTTTGATACTTTGTTTGACTATGTAAGTAATAAACGCTTTGTCAAAGCAGGAATTGTGGTTGAACCCATAAAAGAGTATTTTATTGAATTAGAAAAAAATTATTCCAGTTCTCCAAATATCACATGCGTTAATTTTGCTTTGCATCCCGATTTATCAGAGATATATCTTCATAAAGTTGATCAAACCAAAATGAATGATCTGCCAGAATGGGTAAAAGGAATAGCATCGATATTTGAAGGCCATCACACTAAATTAGGAATACCTAATGATTGTATGGTTAAAGAGGAGGTGCCTTGTATTTCTTTACAAAAACTGATGGATAAATTCTCACCTGGTAACTCACATTTCAATCTTTTGCAAATAGACACTGAAGGTTTTGATGCTGAAATAATCAAAATGATTGATTTTAAAACTATGCAGTTTGATATTATAAAATTTGAGAGAGTTAACTTAAAAGAGCCGGATTACACAGATGTTGTTAAAATATTGAAAACAAATAATTATTACCTGATCGAAGAAGCGGAAGATACTTTGGCTATTAAAAATAGTGTAAGGCTAACTATTAAATGATTCCAAAAATCCTTGCATTGATCGTTTTATTGAATTTTATGACCAAACGGAATTTAACACGTCTTCACTATATCATACACCTTAACAGCTATACTAGCTGAAGTAAAAAATGAGCTATTTAAAGACAATGATAAAATTTTTGAATCAATTTATTTTTACCCGCTTCCATATGAAAAAAGAAACGATAATTATAAGAATTATATAGGCGATGAGACTTATGCAGTGCATTTGTGGAATCACAGCTGGCAGTCGGTAATTGATTGCATTAATAATGGAAAATATAGAAAAGCCTTTAATAAAATGCTGAAAGATTTAAAGTATAATAAGTCGTTAAGATTTAATAGAGATTATTACAATAATATAATCTGGCATTTTAAAGAATCGTTAAAAGATTCTATTCGGTTATTAGTTAAATGAATGCGTCTGGCATTTCAGTAATCGTTTGTTGCTACAACAGCGCGGCACGCTTACCCGAAACCATCCGTCATTTAGCATTGCAGCAGGTTCCGGCGGAGATACCCTGGGAAGTTATAATCGTAAATAATTCTTCAACAGACGACACCCCGGCTATAGCAAAAATTGAGTGGGATAAATATCAATTGCCCCAGGTTGGTTTTAAGATTGTTGACGAAGAAAAACCGGGCCTGAGCAATGCGAGGGAAAAGGGAATAAATACTTCTGTGTTTAATTATATTGTTTTTTGTGATGATGATAATCTGCTTAATAAAAATTATTTGAATATCGCCTTTAACATCCTCGCAAAAAATGATAACATAGCAGCCGTTGGCGGGCAAAGCACGGCAATCTCCGATGTAACTATCCCTGCCTGGTTCGAATCGTCGAAAAATAATTATGCTGTTGGGCAACAGGCTAAAAATTCCGGTGATGTTACCTGCCGCAAATATTTGTGGGGCAGCGGCATTACTATACGAAAAGAACGCTATATCAAAGCGTTTTTAAATTTCCCCTCCATTTTGACCGGAAGAAAAGGCGATGAACTAAGCTCTGGCGAAGATTCAGAAATGTGTATGCGTTTCATACTCATGGGTTATCAGCTCTACTATTCGGATGAACTTATATTTAAACATTATATAGCTGCAGAACGCTTAACGGATAGCTACAACAAGAAATTAGTAGAGGGATTTATTACAGCTTACCACAAACTAAACATTTATTCCAGGCTGATTGATATTATAAACATGGGCACTAATGAAAAATATGGCATGCTATTAAAGTCGGCTTTAAGGGTACTTATCGGTAACACAATTCCGCTAAACAGGTGGAATATGGAGAATGAGAAATTAAACGTTTACCTGCTATCGGGCTATAAACCGGCAGCAGTGGGTAAGGATATTGTTAGTATCCGGAATTTAACCAAAAATAAAAGCTAAGCAAATATTTTGGCAAGCGCAGTTGGTCATTCAACTTTTTCTATCGTTATCCCCACCTATAACTCGGCTAAAACCCTGGTTCGATGTTTAGATAGCATCGTTGGCCAGGATTATACCAATTTTGAGATCTGCTTTGTCGATGGTGTTTCTACCGATGACACATTGAGTATAATAGCGGCTTACCAACTCACACATCCCTGCATAAAATTTATATCCGAACCGGATAAGGGTATATACGATGCCATGAATAAAGGCATTAACATGGCTACCGGCCAATGGCTGTATTTTTTAGGTAGCGATGATACTTTGTATAGTAACAAAGTATTATCCGCGATTGCCGCGAAGATCAGTACCAGTGTTAATGCAAAGGTAATTTATGGAAGCGTTATTATGCGTGGCCAAAATCAATGGAACCTGGATAATGTAGTATATGATGGTGAATATACCATTGAAAAGTTCATCGACCGTAATATATGCCATCAGGCTATGTTTTATAACCACTCCTTTTTAAAAACAATTGGCGGCTTTAATTTAAAATACGTTACAGATGCCGATTTCGATTTGAACCTAAGATGCTATGCCCGCGCAAAATTTGATTTTATCGATCTGATCATAGCAAATTTTTTTGTTGGTGGTGCCAGCACAACTATCGAGGATCACCAATTTCATAAAGACAGGGGTGCCTTGCTAATGAAATATTTTGGCGGAAGGATATTTACCATATCCTTTATAAATGCCCGCTTATACATACAGCAGGCCGCACTTACTGCTAATTCACCCCTTAACATTTTCGGACGGTTTTACTGTTTATCGGCCTATATAAAATTGAAGTTACAAGCAATGCTCACAAGGTCATAACCTGTTTCAATCCGCTTTGTTCAACACGCCCATTTTATTTTTAATATTTAACCGGCCCGGGCAAACCGCCGTTACTTTTGATAACATACGCCGGCAGCAGCCAAAATATTTATATATAGGTGCCGATGGCCCAAGGGCAAGCAAGCCCACCGATGCCGGATTGTGCCGCCAATGCAAGGATATTGTTTCCGTAATCGACTGGGATTGTGAGGTGAAAACATTATTCAGAGATGAAAACTTAGGATGCGGCGCCGCACCTGCTTCGGCTATCAGCTGGTTTTTTGACAATGTGAACGAGGGTATCATACTGGAAGATGACTGCGTACCCAACGATAGTTTTTTTGGCTATTGCGAAACCTTATTAGAAACATACCGGGATACCCCAATCGTAAAATTAATTTGCGGCACAAGCTATCAGCCCGAACCATTAAATGCTGATACCTATTACTTTTCGCAATATCCGCATGTATGGGGATGGGCAACCTGGAAAAGAACCTGGGATCAATACAATTTCAGGCTTGACGGAGAAACGGAAGCAACAAGAGCAACGGTTATAAAAAAAACCTTTTCCAACAACCGCGAACGCGGCCTCTGGCGGCATAATATGCAGCTGATAGTTAACGGGCTTGATGCCTGGGATTATCAGCTCATGTACTGGATGTGGAAAAACGACGGCTTATGCGTTGTACCCTGGAAGAATATGATAGCGAATATTGGCTTTGGTACGCACGGCACCCATACCTTAGATGCAGAGTCTACCCAATCGCGTATGGCACAATATGAAATATCCCTGATAAATCATCCTAATAATATTCACAGAAATAAAAAGGCAGACAGGTTTGAAAGATATACCATACTGATAAGTCCCGCTTATAAACATTACCTGGGCAGGTTCAGGGCCGGTATTAAAAAGATAAAGAGAATGTTTGTTAAAGATGCCCGGTAAACCCGTTGTTATAATTATACCTGTTTATAAACAGCTGTTAAATGATAATGAACTTCTTTCCTTAAAACAATGTATCAGGATATTAAAAAACTATCCTATTATATTTATAGGGCCACCTAACTTGAATACCAGCAATTATGAGCAGGAATGTAAAGATAAGGTACCATTCAAATTCATGAAATTTGATGATGCTTGCTTTAGCGGCATAAATGGCTATAATAAACTAATGCTTTCAGCAAGTTTCTATAAAACGTTTCTGGAATATAAGTATATGCTGATTTACCAGTTAGATGCCTACGTTTTTAAAGATGAGCTCGGCTACTGGTGTAAACAAAATTACGATTACATAGGCGCGCCGAATATTCCGCATGCAAACCGGGAAGATGAGATACAATTTCTTAAAAGATATGAGAAATTTATTGCTTTTGCGAACCGCCTGTTAAAAACAGATCATCAAATAAGTAATGTTGGTAACGGTGGGTTCTCGTTGCGTAAAATAAACACATGCTATTGGCTGCTTAAAATATTGAACAAAAAAGCAAAAAACTGGGGAAACAATAACGAGGATGGCTTTTTTAAATACTGGGGAAATTTACTATACCCTCTTTTCAAGTTGCCGACGGATGAAACTGCTTTGCATTTTTCTATCGAGGTATCGCCACGGGAGTCCTATGCCAAAATAGGCCATGTGCTGCCATTCGGCTGCCATGCGTTTGAAAGATATGAACCCGAATTTTGGGAACAATACATCCGTAATTGAATATTAAACTACCGGATCTTCGTGATTACAGGTCGGCCTTTAAGCTAAAGGGAGTTGCATATCCATTATCGCCAGTTGAATTTAAGACGACTGGTTTGTTAGATACGCTGCCCAGGGTTAAACCCGATAAAATCGGCTGGCCATGGACCGAGCAGGTTGATCCGGCCTTATATGATACGAACATACATTGGCCGAAGATCACCATAATAACCCCTTCCTATAACCAGGAAATTTTTATTGAGCAAACCATCCGATCTGTGCTATTGCAAAATTACCCTAACCTGGAATATATCATTATTGACGGTGGCAGCAACGACGGTTCGGTTGGCATAATAAAAAAGTATGCGCCCTGGCTTAGCTATTGGCAAAGCGAAAAGGATAGGGGACAGGGCAATGCCATTAACCAGGGCTTTAGCCTGGCATCGGGTGCTTATTATGCCTGGCTCAACAGCGACGACTACTACCTGCCCGAAACTTTTTTAAAGGTCATTAAAAGATCCGTTAAAACCGGGGCCAGTTTTGTTTATGGCTACGCATTAAATTATAACGCGGATAAGCAAGAATTTGCCGAAACTACCAAGCTACTGCCATTTGTTGATTATTTCATTCGCCTTCCTTCGCTGGCGCAACCTTCGTGTTTTTGGAGCGCGGCTATACACAAGCCCATTTGGGAAGAATTGCATTGCTCACTCGATTATGAACTTTGGCTGCGTATGATAAAGGGAAACACAAGAAGCTTAATAAAAGAGCCATTGTCGGCAGCGAATATCCACATGGATGCTAAAACATCCGACCCGAAAATGAAGCAAAGATGGTACGAGGATCACCTGTTGATATGCAGCCCCGAAGCGCACGGCCCGGTACCAGATTGGAACAGGAGAGTATTTATAAATCGCCTAAGAACAAAATTTTACAAGTGGCTGGGCTAAATATAAAACAATGGTAGGCATCACTATTCAATGCCGCATGGGGAACCAGCTTTTTCAGTATGCTTTTATAAAGGCATTGTCTGAAAAATTGGATACTTCATTTTTTTTAAATGATAAGATAGAAAAGATCATCGCCAGTGATTATTTTCACCTGGAAGGCTATAACCCGGTTTTGAACCCTTTGAAAAGGATATATTTTAAATTAAAAAGAGGTAACTTATTCACCCATCAAAATACTGTAGCGATAGATGCTTATAGCGATACCGTATTAGCCGGATTAAGCAACCAGGTTATATATGGCGGATACTTTCAGTCGGAGCTGTTTTTTAAAAACATAGCCGATAAGATATCGGGCTATATCCGCGTCAAAGAAAAATACAAAAAAGAGTTTAACAGCCTGTACAAAAATACCTTTTCAAACAACAAAGTGATAGCTGTACACATCAGGCGTGGCGATTACCTGAATCTGGGCTACTGGTGGACAGAAAATATGGGCAGTAACAATTTAACCTTGCCCTTAGATTATTACATGAACTGCCTTGATCAATTAAAAGATAAGCACAACCATAAAATAATTTTTGTTAGCGATGATATTGAATTTGTACGAGATAATTTCGGGCATATTAAAAACGCCGAATTTGCAAGCAATAGCATGATCATTGATTTCCAGGTGATCATGAATGCTGATGTTTGCATATTGGCAAACAGCTCCTTTGCCTGGTGGGCGGCATACTTAAATCCTAAAAAAAGCAAACTGGTGTTTTGTCCCGAGTATTGGCTCGGCTTTAAAATTAAAAGAGAGTACCCTGAACATATTATCCCCGAAAGTTGGAAAAGAGTGAAGGTATAATATATATTGCGGTAAGCTTTAGGCAGAATAGCAATCATCGCATTAAAAAAAATATTTTGTTAGCTAATATT
>Ga0302312_10000828_pt1 | contig 20498 bp, 28 predicted proteins | sample III_Palsa_N2_1_FD_200529 | JGI IMG/M metagenome (GOLD analysis project Ga0302312, IMG submission 200529) | Peat permafrost microbial communities from Stordalen Mire near Abisko, Sweden - III_Palsa_N2_1 | ecosystem: Environmental > Terrestrial > Soil > Palsa > Peat permafrost | place: Sweden... | reverse complement strand
TTTTTCATATGGATGTAAGGTATTTTTCAGGAATCCAACTTTAAAGCAGGTTGTTTGTCTCTTGAACGGTAGATTGTTTTTTAGTTGCATTGTTTTATTTTTTTGATTGTTCAACTTTATAGTTGAGGTTTGGTAAAAGTAAGAGAAGAAATTTAACTTTTTAAGGGAAAAAATTTTGGAAAGGTAATTAATTGATTGTCATTGCCTTATTGGACGAGTGGCGGGTAAGCTCTAACGAGTTCCGAGCGGTGTTAGGAACGGAGTTCACTGAGGGAGTTCACGGGGCGAAGTGGTGAGCGGTCTTAGCTGAGCAGTTTTGTGCATACTTCTTTGGGGACTGATACGATCTTCTTCAGCGCATAATCATAGCATATCATGGCAGTGCGGGCAAAAGCGACGGGCACCATTTTTTCCCCGGATTTTTTTTCCAGCCTGTAGTACAATTCGAATCCTACGCGGGAGAATTCTGCGGCAGCGACGGAAGCCCAGAGGGCATCGCTATAGAATAGCTCGCTCTTGAATTCTATGGTGACGTCGGCCATGATGAGTCCTACGCCGGCGAGGTCGAGTTCGCCATAGCCGTGATGCCGGAGGAACTGGACGCGAATTTCATGAATAATCGAAAGGATGGAGTCATTGCCCACATGGCCGCCGTAGTTGAGATCGGTGATGCGGATGGGGATTTCCACGGTGAAGGGAAAATGTTGGGGCAAGAGTAGTTTGGTCTTTGGCATATGCGATCGTTATTGGGTTTGCTGCAGGAAGGCTACCAATTGATCGGCTGCCTTCCGGCGATGGCTATAGCGATTTTTTTCTTCCGGTGATAATTGGGCAAAGCTGCGGGTATCTCCTTCCGGCACGAAGACGGGGTCATAACCGAATCCGTGGCTGCCGATGGGCGAGTGGAGGATATGACCTTCGCAAATCCCTTCGAACAGGTGTTCATGACCTTGCCAGATCAGGGAGATCACGGTGCGGAAATGGGCGCGGCGGTCTGTTGCGTCGTTGAGCTTTTCGAGGAGTTTTTCGATGTTTTTTTCGGTTGAGCGGCCGTCGCCGGCGTAGCGGGCGCTCTTAACGCCGGGTTCGCCATTCAGGGCAGGGACTTCGAGGCCGGTATCTTCGCTGAAGCAGTTTTCTCCGGTGAGGCGATGGATGGTGGATGACTTTTCGGTTGCGTTGGCCTCGAGGGTGTCGTGGGGCTCGGGAATGTCGATATCGATCCCGGCCTGGCTGAGGCTGATGACTTCCAGGGAATCGCCGATGGCCAATTGGATCTCATCTACTTTATGGGCATTGTTGGTGGCAAAGATGATGCGGATGCGCGGCTTTTGCGGCGTGTTAAGCGCCCTGGCGATGAATTCGGATTTTGATTCGGTATAGGCTTCGCGGTCGGTCGTGTGGAGATCGGCTGAGGTATTCTTCAGGTCCGCGTAGGCCTCTCGCAGCCCCTGGTCGCTGATGAGCAAGTCTCTAAAACGGACTTGCCGGGTCCAATGGCTGCTGGCGGGCAAGAGGAATTGCAGATGAGCGACCCTTTTGTCCTTTTCGACTTTGATGAAGAACCGGCGATAAGGTCGTTGATCCAGTTCCGGCGGGGTGAAATGCCAGCCATCAGGCCGTAAGACATGCGCGATGTCTTCTATATTGTCGAAAGAGGGGATACAGGCGATCAGGTCGATGATGGGTTTGGCTGAGAGACCGGGTACGGCGGTGCTGCCGATATGTTCGATTTTTCCGACGATGAAAGGCGCCAGCTTTTCCGCCAGGTTGCTGCGTACTGTGGTGGCTTTTTCCCGCCATGAGGGGTCGGGGGGAACGATCCGAATGGGAGCCGTTGCCCATGCCGGCCATGCATTACCGCTATATTCGGGTTGGCTCATACTTCAAATAGAGTTTTCAGGCAGACCCAGAGTTTGCTTTTGAGCAATTTGCTGTCCTCTGTATTCGGCACCAGTTGATCCAGTGCCGGAGAGGAAAGGTACGTACAATCGTCATAGGATAGTTGTTTGAAAGGCGGGAAATTAATGGGAAGCCGGATGGCGGTGGGGTCTACTCCGAAGAGCAGGACGGTCTTCGGCTGCAGCTGTTGCCGGAGTGCGGTGATGGTTACCGGTGCGGCGGCGTTGTTGACGATGGCTACGTCGGCGAGGGTCATGCGGCAGGCTTCGAGGATTTTTGTCAGGAAGGCGAGTTGGTTGTCGGGCATGAAGCCGGAGCCGGGGGAGTGGACGAGCAGGGTGATATGGCGGCGGTTGTTGCCGAGGAATTTATAGGGGGCGGGGGCTGCCGGGGATGTGGGTTGAGGCGGCGGAGTTGCAGTTGCAGGCGCCGGATCTGCGGCGGATGCGGCTTTTGGCGGCGGGACTGCTGCGGGCGCGGGCGGTGGGGATGTGGCCGCTGATGGGTTTGCGGGGACTGCTGCGGGCGCGGGTGATGGTACGGTCGGGGATGGCGGAGGTGCGACGGCGGCTGTGGGTGCCTGGGTTGCGGCTGATGGGGCAGGCACAGGGCCTTTGTCCAGCGGCAGCAGGGCATCTTTGTACCATTCGGTGACGATAAAAGAAGAAAGCTCGATATTATTGAGGCTCATTGTTATTGGGTGTAAAGCTTGATCGACTAATTAGTCGTGCAGGGCAAAGGTAATGGCTTCAACAGAACTTGACACATCATTTGGCGGTGCAAATTCGATTTGCCTCATTTGCCGGAAATCCGGAGTTTTGTTTAAAGCAACCCTTATCTATGGCTATCGCAGTAAACCTCGATTTCGAAAATCCGTATGAGATCCATCCATTGACAGAGGATCTCAGAATAAACGCCTTCGAAACTGAATTGCAAGATGGTTCAACTTTTTATTTTCAACAAGAAAGATTAGTAGCCTTATGGTGGCCAGAAAAGGCGAATGGATAGCCTGGAAAAATGTATCTTTGGGTCATGAACGAAAAAGAAAGAGTAGAAGAACTGGCAAGGCAGCTTACTGAAAAAGCCAAACGCGAAGGAAAGAAGTTAAAACCTTCCAGCGCAGTTCGCAATGGTTCTTCTTTGCATAAGATCATCAAAACTAAAGAGCAGGCGGATGACTTTATGAAAAGGCTACAGTCTTATAGCTGGTAGTATGAAAAATATCATCTGGTTTATCAAAAATGGCCTGCTAAGGCCTTTTTTAATTTCCGGAACTTAATATATCAAACTAACAATTGTTAGTTTGATTTTGCTGACACAAAGATTGTTTGTTTCTTTGTGTGAACAAAATTTATACTCGTTATGATTGCCGCCCTCGATATTCAAGTTACGAAAACGTTGAAGAGCAGGTTGAGTGAGATGGATTTTAATAATCTCCCTTTCGGGAAATATTATACGGATCATATGCTGGAGGTCGATTATGAGGACGGGCAGTGGCAGAAGGTGGCTATCCGGCCTTTCCAGTCGCTGAGCCTGTCGCCCGGCCTGTCGGCGATCCACTACGGGCAATCCATTTTTGAAGGGATCAAGGCATATAAAGACCGGGAGGGGAAACCATTCATTTTCCGGCCTTTCGACAATTTCAAGCGTTTTAATCTTTCTGCCGAGCGGATGCAGATGCCTGCCGTACCGGAGGAGATTTTCATCGAGGGCATGCGCCGGTTGATAGAACTGGATAAGGAGTGGATCCCGATGAAAAATGATTATTCCCTGTACATCCGTCCTTTCATGTTCTCTACGGATGAGACATTGGGGGTGAAGGCTTCGGATACCTACAAATTCATGATCTTACTGAGCCCGACGGGCCCCTATTATTCGACGCCGTTGCGGATCTATGTGGAGGAGAAGTATACGCGTGCTGCGCGGGGCGGCTTCGGCTTTGCCAAAGCGGCGGGTAATTACGGGGGAAGCATGCTGGCCACCGCGATAGCCAAGAAGCGGGGGTTTGACCAGGTGCTCTGGATGGATGCGTTCGAGCATAAATATATCCAGGAGATGGGGACGATGAACGTCTTTTTTGTCATTGGGGACAAGGTGCTGACGCCGGACCTGGAAGATGGTACGATACTGGAAGGGGTAACGCGGGATAGCGCAATCGAGGTATTGCGGGAGGAAGGATATACGGTAGAAGAGGGACCGATCCATATCGATGATGTGGTAAGGGCTTACCAGGCCGGGGAGTTGAAAGAGGCCTTTGGAACGGGGACGGCGGCTACGATTTCCATGATCAAAGAGCTTTGTTATGAGGACGTTACGATAAAATTTGATATAGAGGCCGCGAAAGTGGCGCCGACGGTGAAGAGAGTGCTGACGGATATCCGGGAAGGCCGGAGAAAGGATACGCGGGGATGGATGTTTAAGATATGAGGCCGGATTTTAGGAGAAAAGCTCATGCGCGACAGGGCGGACCACGGGTCCGACGGCCGAAGGCCAGACATAAGCGGTTTGCGCGGAGGGGTTTAATTTGAGGAAAAAAGCCCCGGAGCACAAACAATTATTTGGATTTTCAGGAAGGACGTGGTACTTTTGCCGTCCCAAATAAAAATAGGTTTCAGAATGCCTACCATACAACAATTAGTTAGAAAAGGAAGAGAGATCATCCGTGCAAAAAGCAAGTCCAGGGCTTTGGATGCCTGTCCGCAGCGTCGTGGTGTTTGCACCCGTGTTTATACGACCACTCCCAAGAAGCCGAACTCTGCGCTGCGTAAGGTAGCCAAGGTAAGGTTGACGAATAAGGTGGAGGTGATTGCCTATATCCCCGGGGAAGGCCACAATCTGCAGGAGCACTCCATCGTGCTGATCCGCGGAGGTCGTGTGAAGGATTTGCCGGGTGTACGTTATCACATTGTTCGTGGTAGCCTGGATACGGCCGGGGTGAAGGATCGTAAGAAGAGCCGTAGCAAGTATGGTACAAAGAAAGAAAAAGCCGGGGCGAAAGGTGCAGCTGCCAAGCCCGCAGGTAAAAAATAATTATAAATAGTAATTCCAGCGAAAAATGAGGAAGACTCAAGCGAAAAAATTACCCCTGGCGCCTGATGCAAAGTACAATGACATCCTGGTGACCCGGTTTGTGAACAACCTGATGTGGCAGGGTAAGAAGAATACGGCATACGTCATCTTTTACGATGCACTGGATAAAATTGCCAAGCAGACCAATGAGCAGGGCTATGATATCTGGAAAAGGGCCCTGGCGAACATTACCCCGGCGGTAGAAGTACGCAGCCGTCGTATCGGTGGCGCGACCTTCCAGATCCCTTCCGAAGTCCGGCCGGACAGGAAGATCTCCCTGAGCATGAAGTGGTTGATCCGCTATAGCCGCGAGCGTAATGGCCGCAGCATGGCTGAAAAGCTGGCCGGTGAGATTATTGCAGCGAGCAAGGGTGAAGGCGGGGCTTTCAAAAAGAAGGAAGATACGCACCGGATGGCAGAAGCGAACAAGGCTTTTGCGCATTTCAAGGTATAAATAAGATATTTTCTTAATATAACAAAACCCTGCGTTCGACCGCAGGGTTTTTGTGTTGAAAAGGGGTTATACGTGCATTTTGCATGAATAATTTTAGTTACCTTTGCGCACTCATTAATAAATAAAAATGGCAGACTTAAAATTTCAAAGAAACTTCGGTATTGCGGCTCATATAGATGCCGGTAAAACCACTACTACGGAGCGGATTTTGCGCTATACGGGGATGATTCACAAAATAGGAGAGGTTCATGATGGTGCGGCCACCACGGACTGGATGGAGCAGGAAAAGGAGAGGGGTATCACGATTACCTCTGCTGCGGTAAGCTGCCAGTGGAACTTTCCTACCGACAAGGGTAAAGTGGATGCCAATACAAAAAAATACTATTTCAACATTATCGATACTCCGGGTCACGTGGACTTTACCGTGGAGGTAGAGCGTAGCATGCGTGTGCTGGACGGGCTGATTGCCCTGTTTTCCGCTGTCGATGGCGTAGAGCCGCAGTCGGAAACGGTATGGCGCCAGGCCAACAGGTACAAGGTGCCGCGTATCGGCTTTGTGAACAAGATGGACCGTTCCGGTGCTGACTTCCTGATGGTGGTTCAGCAGGTGAAAGACATGCTGGGAGCGAAAGCCGTTCCGCTCCAGCTGCCGATCGGGGCAGAAGACGATTTCAAAGGGGTAGTGGACCTGATCAAGATGAAGGGTATCATCTGGCATATGGAAACGGAAGGGATGACATTCGATGAAATTCCTGTTCCCGATGATATGATTGAAGAATCGCTGGAGTGGAGAGCCAAGCTGGTAGAAGCTGTCGCCGAATATGACGACACCCTGCTGGAGAAATTCTTCGTTGATCCCAACAGCATTACGGAAGAAGAGATGCATGAGGCCATCCGTAAGGCTACGGTGGACCTGAGCATCGTGCCGATGATGTGTGGTTCTTCCTTCAAGAACAAGGGTGTACAGACGGCCCTGGATGCTGTATGCCGTTACCTGCCTTCGCCGCTGGACATTGAGGACACCGCCGGGATCGACCCGAATACGGGTGAAACGATCTATCGCAAGGCGAATGCAAAGGAACCTTTTGCAGCGCTGGCCTTTAAGATCATGACGGACCCGTTCGTAGGCCGTCTGGCGTTCTTCCGGTGCTATAGCGGTCACCTCGATGCGGGCAGCTATGTATTGAACGTCCGCAGCGGCAAGAAAGAGCGGATCAGCCGGATCATGAAGATGTTCGCGAACAAGCAGAATCCGATCGATTTTATCGAAGCGGGAGATATTGGGGCAGCAGTAGGGTTCAAGGAAATCAAGACAGGAGATACACTGTGTGACGAAGATCATCCGATCACGCTGGAAAATATGTTTATTCCCGAGCCGGTGATCGCCATCGCGGTCGAGCCTAAAACGCAGGTCGACGTCGATAAAATGGGCCTGGCTATTTCCAAGCTGGTGGAAGAAGATCCCACCCTGCGCGTTAATACGGATGAAGAGACGGGGCAGACGATCCTGCGCGGGATGGGTGAATTGCACCTGGAAATCATCATCGACCGGATGCGCCGCGAGTTCAAAGTGGAAGTCAACCAGGGTGCTCCCCAGGTGGCTTACAAGGAAGCGTTCAATACATCTGTACTGCACCGCGAGGTGCTGAAGAAGCAGACCGGTGGCCGTGGTAAGTTTGCCGACATCCAGTTCGAGATCGGACCTGCCGAAGAAGAATGGCTGAAGGAAAACGAAGGGAAGAGCTTCCAGTTTGTGAACGATATCTTCGGCGGATCGATCCCCAAGGAGTTTATCCCTGCTATTTCGAAAGGTTTTGAATCCTGCATGGGCACCGGTGTGCTGGCAGGGTATCCGATGACGAGCATGAAGATCCGGGTATTCGATGGTAGCTACCATGATGTGGACTCGGATGCGATGAGCTTTGAGTTATGTGCGAAAAGCGGGTACCGCGAGGCAGGCCGTAAAGCCAAGCCGATCCTGCTGGAGCCTATCATGAAAGTGGAAGTGCTGACGCCCGACCAATATATGGGTGATGTAACGGGTGACCTTAACCGCCGTCGCGGTATCCTGGAAGGGATGGACAGCCGGAATAACCTGCAGGTCATCAAGGCGAAGGTGCCGTTGAAAGAAATGTTTGGGTATGTGACGGAACTGCGGTCGATGAGTTCCGGCCGTGCGACCTCCACGATGGAATTTTCTCACTATGCTCCGGCGCCGAATAATATCGCGGAGGAAGTGATCGCCAAAGTGAAGGGGAAGAAGGTGAATGCCTAAACCAGACGGAGTCTGGGGCGAATTTTTGTCGCGGACTTAAGATTAAAATAGGATTAAAATAAAGCCCTGTCTAACGGCAGGGCTTTTATATTTGAGTGAGATTAAATACTTTACGCGGGCAAAGAATCGTTAAAAAGTATCAAAAGCTTTTAACTTTATTACTTCAGGGCAATCCAATGTTTAACTTAAAAAACCAATTTATGAAATCTAAAATGGTAAAACTGGCATTTCTCGTTATGTTGATCATCGGTGCAGGATCTATTAAGGCTAGCGCCCAGATCTATGTATCAGTTCGTCCGGCCTGGCATCCCATCGTAAGGCCTGTTGCCCCGAGCCCGCGTCACGTCTGGGTTGATGAAGATTGGGAATGGCGTGGTGGCCAATACGTAGCTGTAGGCGGTCACTGGTCCCTTCCTCCGCATCCGGGTTATATCTGGTATGGCGGTCACTGGGGACATGGACCGAGGGGTGACAGGTGGTATCCTGGCCGTTGGGGCCGTCGCTAAATAGCGAGGAACATAAAATTGTTAGAGGAGCCCGGCAGTGATGCCGGGCTTTCTTATGTGTTGCCGACAAAAATATTTTTCGCGTATTTTTTGTCGCAATTCGTACTTTCCGCCTCTCAAAAAATATAGACTATGGTTTTGTCCCGTCAGGTTATTTTGTTGCGGTTGATTTTGCTGCTTTTCATTGTTAGCGGCGGCAGTCTGGAAGCTCAGCCGGGTTCGACCCTGCTGAAATGGTCGAAGGACGGGAGTGCCTATTATGAGGCTAAATCCGGCGGTATTGTTCGGGTCGACATACCCAGTGACAAGGAGACCGTTATTATCGACCGGGAACTGCTGAGGCCAGCGGGAAGCACTGCGCCGCTGTCGATCCGGAGTTTTGCCTTTGCGGATGACGGGCAGAAGGTATTGATCTATACGAATGCGCGGCGGGTATGGAGGTATAATACGCGAGGCGATTACTGGGTGCTGGACCTGTCGAGCCGGCAGCTGAGGCAGGTGGGAAAGGGCAGGCCGGAGGCGTCGCTGCAGTTCGCTAAGTTTTCCCCTGACGGCACCAAGGTAGCTTATGTCAGCGAGCACAATATTTATGTCGAAGACTTATCGGGGGGAGATGCCCGTTGTCTGACTTCCACAAACGGCACGCGCAAACTGATCAACGGGACTTTCGACTGGGTTTATGAAGAAGAGCTGGAATGCCGGGACGGGTTCAGGTGGAGCCCGGATGGGCAGCATATCGCCTATTGGCAGATCGATGCCAACCAGGTAAAGGATTATCTGATGCTGAATACGACGGATTCGACTTATCCTTTTGTCGTGCCGGTGGAGTACCCGGTGGCGGGGGAATCGCCTTCACCTTACAAGATCGGGGTGATCGATGTGTCGACTGGCGCCAACCGATGGATGGACGTGCCCGGGGATCCACGGGAGACTTATCTTCCCCGGATGGAATGGGCGGACAATTCGAATGAGCTGATCCTGCAGCAGCTGAACCGCAAGCAGAATGAGAGCAAGCTGTTGCTGAGCGATATTGCCACGGGCAAGACCGGGCAATTGTATGATGAAACGGACAGTGCCTATATCGAATGCAAGGGCTTCTGGCAGGATGGGGTGATTGCGGGCTGGGATTGGGTCAAAGGAGGGGCGGCCTTCCTGTGGGTAACGGAAAAGGACGGCTGGCGCCATATTTACCTGGTGAGCCGCGACGGTAAGAAGGAGACTTTGATCACCAGGGGCAACTACGATATTACCCGCATCAAGCTGGTGGATGAAAAGAGCGGCTATGTTTACTTTATGGCTTCGCCGGAGAATGCGACCCAGCTATATCTGTACCGGGTAAAAATGGATGGGAAGGGCAAACTGGAAAAGATGACGCCGGCTGATGAGACGGGGACGCATGAGTATGATATTTGTCCGGCGGGCCGATATGCGCTGCATACTTATAGCAATGCCAATATGCGTGAAAAGCAGGAATGGGTGAACCTGCCGGAACATAAGAAGCTGGCCCAGGCGGCCGGTGATGGCCAAAATGGGGGGCAGCCGCGGAAAAAGGTCGAGTTTTTCAGGGTCCGCACACAGGATGGGGTGGATATGGACGGCTGGATGGTGAAGCCTGAGCCTTTTGACAGTACGAAGAAGTACCCGGTGGTCTTTTACGTCTATGGGGAGCCGGCGGCCCAGACCGTGACCGACGAATATGGTACGGGCCGTAATTTCCTGTATACCGGGGACCTGGCTAAAGACGGGTATATCTACATGAGCGTGGAGAATAGGGGAACTCCGGCGCTGAAAGGCAGGACCTGGCGGAAATCTATCTACCGGGAGATCGGCAGGTTGAATATTCATGATCAGGCGATGGCGGCGAGGGAAATCCTGAAATGGCCGTTCGTGGACAGCAGCCGGATAGCGGTATGGGGTTGGAGTGGTGGCGGATCGAGTACCTTGAACCTGCTGTTCCAATATCCGGAGATTTATAAGACGGGGATTGCGATTGCCGCGGTCGGCAATCAGCTGAGCTATGACAACCTATACCAGGAGCGATATATGGGGCTACCGCAGGAAAACCAGGAGGACTTTGTGGCCGGATCGCCGATCACCTATGCTAAAGGGTTGAAGGGCAATTTATTATATATTCACGGGACAGGCGATGATAATGTGCACTACCAGAATGCGGAGCGGTTGCTGAATGCGCTGATCAAGTATAATAAGTTGTTCCAGTTCATGTCGTATCCGAACCGGTCGCACGGCATTTTTGAGGGGGATGGGACGAGGCAGCATCTGGCGATGTTGTATACGGATTATCTGCGGCAGCATTGTCCGGGTGGGGGGCGGTAGGCGCCGCCGCCGGTGGGGCGGAGAGGCGCCGGCGCTTTGGCGCGCGAGGGGGCGGCTTGGGTTTTGGCGCTGGCGCGGAGCGGAGGGTTGGCGGTCCGCCGCGGTGAGAGGGGGGACGGAGAAGTTCGCATTTTGCGAACTTTGCGTGAGGAGCCAGCGGGCCGGCGGGTGGGCATAGGGGATGAGAAAGTATGCAAAATGAATACTTTTTGAGCGCGGGGTTCAAGGGGGGAGCGGGGCCGGTGGAGGCGGAAAGAGGGCGGTGATGGTGGGTTGACGAGGCGCTGAGGGCAGACGGGGGAGGATCAGGGAGGCTTGCGCGGGAAAGATGGCGAAAAATAGAAAGAAAGTAGACCAAATTTTTGGTCGATGCTGAACTAATGCATACTTTTGCATCCCCATTCGAAAAATGGGATTTGGCCTATGTCTCAACGAATCAGAATCAAATTACAGTCATACGATCACAATCTGGTGGATAAATCCGCAGAAAAGATCGTTAAAACGGTCCGCAGCACTGGCGCTGTCGTAACGGGTCCTATTCCTTTGCCGACGCGTAAGAAGATTTTCACGGTATTGCGTTCGCCGCACGTCAACAAGAAAGCCCGTGAGCAGTTCCAACTGCATACGCACAAGCGCTTGTTGGACATCTACACTTCTTCTTCGAGGACGGTAGATGCGTTGTCCAAGCTGGATCTGCCTTCCGGCGTGGATGTTGAGATCAAGGCATGACGAATCTGACGACCTGAGGTGATGACCTGAGGTGATGACCTGAGGTGATGACCTGAGGGGCTATCGGTTCGCGGGTTGATGACCTGTGGGCTGAGTGAGGCCCTGTCAAAAAAAGCTCTTTTCCATCCATCTATAAACTTCCGTCGTGATGTTGTCGCGGCGGGACAAAATAGCGCTGGATTGGCCCGGACCTACAGGTGAGAACCGGTAGGAGAGCGGGTAAAAATTGTAAAATCAGCCCCGAGCATGTCACAAAGATTGTGGATGGCGTCGGGGAGATAAATATGAACAAGCCATTCAGGGTTTGTTTACTGCCGGTACTTCTGGCTTTCGGGATCCGTACAAGACGGACGATGAAGGACGAAAAGAAAAGGTCGGCTGCAAACAGGGATTGAAGTAGTAGATCGATGCTGCATAAAGGGCCGTTACCAGGGCCGGAATAGAATCAGTATGTCTACGCTCTGTCTCATACCCGATGGTATAAATTAAAAAGAAATGAAAGGTATTATTGGTAAAAAAATCGGGATGACCAGCATCTTCAGTCCTGACGGCAAGCAGACCGCCGTCACGATCATAGAGGCAGGTCCATGTGTCGTTACGCAGGTCAAGACGAAGGAGACAGATGGTTACACTTCCCTTCAGTTAGCATTCGGAGAAAAGAAAGAGAAGCACACTACTTCCGCACTAAAGAATCACTTCGCCAAATCTGGCACTTCCCCCAAGCAGTTCGTTAAAGAGTTTCGCGATTATTCCATAGCAAAAGCATTAGGTGAATCCATTACCGTAGACATCTTCAAAGAAGGTGAGAAAGTCGAAGTCATCGGCACTACGAAAGGTAAGGGTTTTCAGGGTGTTGTTAAGCGTCATGGCTTTCATGGCGTAGGTGAGCAGTCTCATGGTCAGCATGACCGTCAGCGTGCTCCGGGTTCCCTGGGTAACTCTTCCGATGCATCCCGGGTTATGAAGGGTGTTCGCATGGCGGGCCGGATGGGTGGCGACCGTGTAAAGGTGAAGAGCCTGAAGGTTGTCAAGATCTTTACGGATAAGAACTATATCCTGGTGAGCGGATCGGTGCCCGGTCATATTGGTTCCATTGTCTTAATTCAGCAATAAGAAGTAACCCAGCGGACCGAGCGGACCGCGCAAAAATGAATGATCATGCAAGCAGATGTTTTAAATATAGAAGGAAAGAAGACGGGCCGGACGGTGGAATTACCGGAAGAGATCTTCGGTATCGAGCCGAATGACCACGTAATCTACCTGGCCGTCAAGCAATACCTGGCTGCGCAACGTCAGGGTACGCACAAAGTGAAGACGCGTTTGGAAGTAAAAGGTTCCAGCAAGAAACTGCATCGCCAGAAGGGTACGGGCGGCAGCCGTAAGGGTAACCTGCGTAACCCTTTGTACAAGGGTGGTGGCACGATCTTCGGGCCGAAACCCCGTGACTATGATTTCAAGCTGAACCGCAAGGTGAAGGATCTGGCGAAGATGTCTGCCCTGGCGCATAAGGCTAAGGATAATGCCATCGTCGTTGTGGAGGATATCAAATTCGAGTCGCCTAAGACCAGGCAACTGACGGATGCACTGAAGAGCCTGAATGTTCATGGCAAGAAGGTGTTGTTCGTGATGCCGGAGGACAGCGACAATCTGTACCTGAGCCTGCGTAATGTGCCGACGGTAGAAGGTACCTTGCTGGCGGATATCAATACATACGATATCGTCAATGCCCAGGTGCTGGTGTTGTCGGAAACGGCTGCGAAGGTTTTCGCGGATGAAGCGGGTGAAGAAGTAAAGGCTTAATTAAGCGATTGAATAACAGAAAAAATAGTTAAGAGATATGAAACTCTCTGCAGTTTTAGTAAAACCGATACTGACCGAAAAGGCCAACTCTCAGCAGGATAAGCTAAGGCGGTATGCCTTCAGGGTTGACCGCAAGGCCAACAAGCTGGAGATCAAGAAGGCCGTGGAAGACTTCTACGGTGTGACGGTAGTGGATGTAAATACAGCGGTCGTGCCGGGCAAGAACAAGACCCGCTTTACGAAGGCCGGTTATGTTCAGGGTCGCAAGCCTGCTTATAAGAAGGCGTTGGTGACGGTAGCGGAAGGAGAGACGATCGATCTGTACGCCAGCATCTAAAAATTTATTAATAGACTAAAGTTCGCGAAGCTGATAAGTTCGCAATAAAAGAAAAGGACATGGCACTAAAAAAATACAAACCGATTACTGCCGGTACACGTTGGAGAGTCGGGAACGCCTATGCGGAGATCACCAGTGATACGCCGGAAAAGTCTTTGCTGGAAAAAGTGAAATCGACTGCGGGTCGTAATTCGCAGGGCAGAAGGGCAATGCGTTACAGGGGCGGTGGTCACAAGAAGATGTACCGGGTCATCGATTTCAAGCGTAACAAGAAAGATATTAAAGGCATCGTTGCCTCTATCGAATACGATCCGTACCGTACGGCTTTTATCGCCCTGCTGAACTATGTAGATGGTGAGAAAAGGTATATTCTGGCTCCCCAGGGCCTGCAGGTCGGCGGCACTGTCCAGTCCGGTGACAATGTAGTTCCTGAGTTGGGCAATGCGCTGCAGCTGAAGTTCATGCCGCTGGGTACGAATGTCCACAACATTGAAATGCAGCCTGGTCAGGGTGGCAAATTGGTTCGCAGCGCCGGTACTTCTGCCCAGCTGACGAATAAGGAAGAAAAATATGCCGTTCTGAAGATGCCTTCCGGCGAATTGAGGAAGGTATTGATCAACTGTTATGCTACTGTAGGGGTTGTATCCAACAGTGACCATTCATTGCAGAGCATGGGTAAGGCCGGCCGTAATGTCTGGAGGGGTATCCGCCCGAGGGTCCGTGGTGTGGCGATGAACCCTGTGGATCACCCGATGGGTGGTGGTGAAGGTAAGGCTTCCGGTGGTCAGCCCCGCAGCAGGAATGCTCAGTATTCCCGTGGCCTGAAGACCCGTACGAAGGGTAAGGGCAGCGACAAGCTGATCATTCAACGGAAAAACGGTAAAAAATTAGCGAAATAATTTAACAATCAACTATGGGTCGTTCAATTAAAAAAGGTCCTTACGTAGACGCCAACCTGGAAGAGAAGATCCTGTCCATCAATGAAGGGACGGCTAAGAAGGGTGTGATCAAGACCTGGAGCCGCCGGTCGACTATCACTCCGGATTTCGTAGGTCATACACTGGCTGTGCACAATGGCAACAAGTTCATCCCCGTGTATGTGACGGAGTTCATGGTGGGTCATAAGCTGGGTGAATTTGCACCTACGCGTAACTTTAAAGGACATTCAAGTAAAAAGATAGCTTAAACTTAGTATAATGGAAGCAGTAGCTAAATTGAGAAATAACCCGACATCGCCGCGCAAGATGCGCCTGCTGGCTGATGAGATCCGCGGTATGCATGTTGAGAAAGCCCTTGCTTTGCTGGAACATCACCCGCAACATTCTTCCACGCCGCTGCACAAGCTGTTGTGGTCTGCGGTAAAGAATTGGGAGCAGAAGAATGAAGGCCAGTCTGCGGCGGATGCGTCACTGGTGGTCAAGACGGTGTTCGTGGATGGTGGAAGGACTTTGAAGCGGATGCGTCCGGCTCCTCAGGGTAGGGGATATCGTGTTCGCAAGAGGAGCAATCACGTTACGATCATCGTTGATGTAAAGGTTGTGGAAGAGAAGAAGCCGAAAGGGAATCAAATGAAAACAGCCGAAATGAAAACAGCCGAAATGAAAACAGCTGCGACAAAAAAAACAGCCGTATCGAAAAAAGCCGTCGAAGAAAAAACCAATTGATAAAACTTATTTAATTATAAATATGGGTCAGAAAACGAATCCTATTGGGGCCAGGTTAGGGATCATCCGCGGTTGGGAATCCAACTGGTACGGCAGCAAAAAAGACTATGCTACCAAGCTGATCGAGGACAACAAGATCAGGACCTACCTTAACGCCCGTATCAATAAGGGTGGGATTGCGAAGATCGTTATCGAGCGTACGCTGAACAAGCTGATCGTGACGATCCATACTTCCAAACCCGGCATCATCATCGGTAAAGGCGGTGGTGAAGTGGACCGTATTAAGGAAGAATTGAAGAAACTGACCGGCAAGGACGACGTCCAGATCAACATCCTGGAGATCCGCCGTCCCGAGCTGGATGCTAATATTGTTGGCGATACGATTGCCCGTCAGATCGAGAACCGTATCAACTACAAACGTGCCATCAAGATGGCGATCGCCTCGGCCCTGCGGATGGGTGCCGAAGGGATCAAGATCAAGGTAGCCGGCCGTCTGGGTGGTGCTGAAATTGCCCGTACGGAAGAGATCAAGCAGGGAAGGACTCCGTTGCACACGCTGCGGATGGATATTGACTATGCCAATGTGTTCGCGCTGACTGTTTATGGTAAGATCGGCATCAAGGTATGGATCAGTAAGGGCGAGGTGCTGGCGAAGAGGGATCTGAACCCCAACTTTGTCGGTGGGAAAGAAGGCGGCCTGAGCGATCGTCGGGACAGAAGGGATGGTGATCATGGTCATCACAGGGATCATCGGGATGACCGCAGGGGCGGTGGTGATCGTGGTGGAGACAGAAGGCCTGGTGGTGGTGGTGGCGCTGGTGATCGCAGAGGCGGTGGCGGCGGTGGAGACAGAAGGCCGAGCGGACGCCGATAATTTTTTTGTGGTGGCGGTCGCCGATAGGGGGACGCCGATGAGGCAGGTTGCCGATAAGATGGCGAAGGCCATTGAAAAGACAAACATTTACGAGATAACAGAAAATAATTCAAGATGTTACAACCCAAAAGAACCAAGCATAGGAAAGCACAGAAAGGTCGCATCCGTGAGACGGCGAAGAGAGGAGACACCATTGCTTTTGGTTCGTATGCTTTGAAATCGTTGGAAGCGATCTGGTTGACGAATCGCCAGTTGGAAGCTGCCCGTCAGGCCCTGACCCGTGCTATGAAAAGGGAAGGGAATGTCTGGATCCGTGTTTTCCCGGATAAGCCTATTACGAAGAAGCCGTTGGAAGTGAGAATGGGTAAAGGTAAAGGTAACCCAGAGTATTGGGCGGCGGTAATCGAGCCGGGTCGTATCCTGTTCGAAGCCGACGGGGTGTCTATGGCTGTGGCCAAGGAAGCGCTGGAACTGGCTGCGCAGAAGCTGCCGGTGAAGACGAAGTTCATTGTCCGCCGGGACGTCGCTGGTGCCTAAGGCAATCGGGCGGAGCGAGGATTGCGGCCGGGCAGGCCGGGTTGCGGAAAACAACAACAAGAACAGTAAAAAAGATATACGATGTTAAAGAGAATCGATTTTGTCAACAGCCTGAAGGATCTGAATGAATCGGACCTAAGGTCGAGGATCCAGGAAGATGAGCTGCGGCTGAAGAAGCTGGAATTTGCGCATGCCATTTCACCGCTGGAAAATCCGATGAGCATCCGTGCCCTCCGGAAAGATGTTGCCCGGTTGAAGACCGCGCTGGCTCAGAAGGTTGCACAAAAGGCCGAAGCCGTTAAATAATAAAAGCAAAAAGCTAAAACAATGGTTGAAAGAAATTTGCGTAAAACAAGGATCGGGGTGGTAAAGAGTAACAAGATGGCTAAGACCATCACCGTCTCTGTTGAAAGGAAGGTGAAGCACCCGATTTACGGGAAGTTTGTAAAGAAGACTTCCAGCTTCCACGCTCATGATGAGAAGAACGAGTGCACGGTGGGTGACGTCGTGAAGATCATGGAGAGTCGTCCGCTGAGCAAGACTAAGCGCTGGCGCTTGGTTGAGGTTGTGGAGAAGGCGAAATAACGCAGTAGTACTATTATACTATACTTTTCATCCGTTGTGAGGCGGGTGAATTTAAAAGCTAATAAAATGATTCAGCAAGAAAGCAGGTTAAATGTAGCTGACAACAGCGGCGCCAAGGAAGTGTTAGTTATCCGCGTATTGGGTAACAGCGGACAGGATTACGCCGGGATCGGGGACAAGATCGTCGTTACGGTGAAGGATGCTTTGCCTTCGGGTGGCGTCAAGAAGGGCACTGTAGCCAAGGCGGTGATTGTCCGGACCAAGAAAAAATTGCGTCGCAAGGATGGCAGCTATATCAGGTTCGATGATAATGCTGTCGTATTGCTGAATGCCTCTGACGAGCCTCGCGGTACCCGTATTTTCGGACCTGTCGCCAGGGAATTGCGTGACAAGGGATATATGAAGATCATCTCTCTGGCGCCGGAAGTGCTGTAAAACTTTTTGCTAATTTCCGCCGCAGGCGGGTAAAGTCAAATAAAATGAGTAACAGGTTCAAACCCAAGTTTAATATTAAGAAAGGTGACAACGTGGTTGTGATCACCGGAGACGATAAGGACCCGAAAAAGGCCCGGAAAGTCCTGGAAGTTTATCCTGACGAGGCGAAAGTCCTTGTTGAAGGGGTGAATATCATCACCAAGCACACCAAGCCTTCTGCACAGAATACCAAGGGTGGTATCATCAAGAAGGAAGCTCCGATCCATATCTCGAACATCCTGTTGTGGGATGCGAAGAGCGGAGGCGCTACCAAGGTGACGCGCAGCCGGGAAGACGGAAAATTAGTACGCATCGCTAAAAAATCAGGGGAGGTCATCAAATGAGTACCGCAAAATATACTCCGCGTCTGGAAGAAAAGTACAAGAAGGAAGTTGTACCTGCACTTATGAAGAAATTCAACTACGGCAGCATCATGCAGGCGCCGAAGCTGGAGAAGATCTGTATCAATCGTGGTGTCAACGGCGCCGTCACCGACAAGAAGCTGGTGGAAGTGGCTGTAGAAGAGTTGACGATGATCACCGGCCAGAAGGCTGTGACGACCATGTCGAAGAAGGATATTTCCAACTTCAAGCTGCGTAAGAACATGCCTATCGGCGCACGGGTGACGCTGCGTGGTGAGAAGATGTTCGAATTTTTGGACAGGCTTGTATCTACGGCGCTGCCCCGGGTAAGGGATTTCAAGGGTATCAATGAGAAATCCTTCGATGGCCGTGGTAACTATACGCTGGGTATCACAGAGCAGATCATCTTCCCCGAGGTAGATATCGATAAGGTGAACAAGATCACCGGTATGGACATCACCTTTGTGACGACGGCCGGTACGAATGAAGAAGCGTTCGAGCTGCTGAAAGAGTTGGGCATGCCGTTCCGTGGCGTAAAGAAAGATTAAACCAAAGCGGACCATGGGTCCGCTGGCCGAAGGCCCATCATAAGACCGTGTACCGGGGATGGGTTATTTTCGGAGGAAACCAGCCCCGGTACACATAAACGACTATATAACATGGCTAAAGAGTCTGTAAAGGCAAGACAAAGGAAAAGGGAAGCGTTATCGGCCAAGTATGCCGAGAAGCGTGCCGCGTTGAAAGCTGCCGGAGATTATAAGGCGCTTGACCTGTTGCCCAGGAATGCGTCGCCCGTAAGGCTGCACAACCGTTGTCAGCTGACCGGTCGTCCGAGGGGATATATCCGTTATTTCGGTATCTCCAGGAATATGTTCCGCGATATGGCGCTGCAGGGTAAGATCCCGGGTGTCAGGAAGGCGAGCTGGTAAACGGTCGCCAACGAAAACCGAGGCCCTGCCGCCGAAAACCGAGGCCGGGCCGATGATATCATTGGATATCGCATTGTAATTTTTTTTGAAATAGTGCGGACCACGCACATAAACTGAGTATAAACAATGGTTACTGATCCAATAGCAGATTATCTGACAAGAATCCGGAATGCGCAGATGGCGAATCACCGGATCGTGGAGATCCCGGCGTCCAACCTGAAAAAGCGGATGACCGAGATCCTGTATGACAAGGGGTATATCCTGAAATATAAATTCGAGGATGATACCAAACAAGGCGTGATCAAGATCGCGTTGAAATATGACCCGGCTACGAAAGAGCCGGCTATCAAGTCCCTGGAGAGGATCAGCCGTCCGGGCCTGCGCCAGTATTCGAGCCCTACTGAATTCAAGCGGGTGAAGAATGGCCTGGGAGTGGCTATCATTTCTACTTCCAAGGGAGTCATGACTGACAAGGAAGCTAAGTCGCAGAATGTCGGCGGTGAAGTCCTGTGCTACGTCTATTAGTTATTAGTTGTCGGGTCCGCGAGAGCGGTCACTTTTAAACATATTTGCTTCCGGTACATTAAGCCCGTCCTATACAGGCTGACCGGCCGGTAGCGTAACACGAATATTTAAAATTAACGAATCATGTCTCGTATAGGTAAACAGCCGGTGACCCTTCCCAAAGGAGTAACTGTAACGGTAGGCGAACATAACCTCCTGACCGTGAAAGGGCCGAAAGGCGAATTGAAGCAGTCCATCGATCGTGATATCACGGTAGAGGTCAAGGATGACCATGTCTACTTTACGCGGCCTACCGACCAGATCCGCCATCGTGCGTTGCATGGTCTGTACCGTGCACTGGTCTTCAACATGGTAAAGGGGGTAACGGAAGGGTATAAAAGACAGCTCGAACTGATCGGTGTAGGTTTCAAGGCTTCCAACCAGGGTAACCTGCTGGACCTGGCGCTGGGCTACTCGCACAATATTATTTTCGAGATCCCCAAGGAATTGAAGATCGCAACGGAGCAGAACAAGGGGGAAAATCCGAAGATCACGCTGGAAGGGGTTGACAAGCAACTGATCGGGGCGGTAGCCGCCAAGATCCGCGGTCTGCGTAAGCCTGAGCCGTACAAGGGGAAAGGGATACGATATATGGGTGAGGTTGTACGGAAGAAAGCTGGTAAGGCTGCTGGTAAATAATTTGAGTAAGGGATCCTTGCTGAGGGCGCAATTCATAGTCCTGAAACAAGGGTCATAAAATAAAGCATATGATCACGAAAGAAATCAGAAGACAAAAGATCAAGTTCCGTGTCCGCAGGAAGATCAGCGGTTCGACGCAGAAGCCCCGGCTGTCTGTGTTCCGGAGCAATACCGAGATTTATGCGCAGCTGATCGACGACGAGACCGGCCAAACGCTGGCTGCTGCCAGCTCGAGGGAAAAGGACATTACGGCGCAGAAGGGAACGAAAGTAGAGAAGGGCAAGCTGGTAGGCGCCGCCATCGCGCGGAAGGCCACTGAGCTCGGGCTGAAGGATGTGACTTTCGACCGCAGCGGCTATCTGTATCACGGCCGGGTGAAGGCTGTAGCGGAAGGTGCGCGCGAAGGCGGATTGAAATTCTAATTTTTAAACAGTATTCGTAAATCCATACAATGTCAAAAGTAA
>Ga0302312_10000815_pt1 | contig 20680 bp, 21 predicted proteins | sample III_Palsa_N2_1_FD_200529 | JGI IMG/M metagenome (GOLD analysis project Ga0302312, IMG submission 200529) | Peat permafrost microbial communities from Stordalen Mire near Abisko, Sweden - III_Palsa_N2_1 | ecosystem: Environmental > Terrestrial > Soil > Palsa > Peat permafrost | place: Sweden... | reverse complement strand
CAAAAGCTGATAAGGATGTTATCGTAGAAAAATCATTAACCAGCGCTGCTTTGTGGAAAGAGGTTAAAGATTCTCTGCACAAAAAAGGTACATTCCTTTCAGGTGGCCAGCAGCAACGTTTGTGTATCGCGCGTGCTATCGCTATGCAGCCAGAATTGATTTTGTTTGATGAGCCAACTTCGGCACTCGACCCTATATCTACTTCGAGCGTTGAAGCGTTGTTTCATGAATTGAAAGAGAACTATACATTGATCATCGTAACACACAATATGCAGCAAGCTGCACGTGTAAGCGACAGAACAGCGTTCTTTTACATGGGCGAACTGGTTGAGTTTGATGATACCAAGCAAATGTTCACCAACCCAAGTGATCAACGTACACAAAATTATATTACGGGTAGATTCAGTTAATTAGAATCAAGAACCAAGAATCAAGAGCCCAGATTAAAAGCTCTCTTGATTCTTGACTCTTGATTCTTGATTCCAAAAGATTAATTTTTAAAGATATGACACCATTAGAAAACGAAATAACCGCGCTTAAAAAAGAACTGATCAATATGTGGATATTGGTGCAGTCGCAATTAAATAAGGCTAAGGATGCTATGGTCCAGTTTGATAAGGATTTGGCCCGCGAAGTTTTAATCAAAGAAAAAAGAGTGAACTCTTTTGAGTTGAAAATTGACAGGGATTGCGAAAATATTTTCGCTTTACATTGCCCGGTTGCTATCGACTTAAGGTTTTTATTAGCGGCTTTAAAAATTAATACCAACCTGGAGCGTATTGGCGATATTGCTGCCGGTATAGCTAAATACGTGGTTGATTCATCAGTTAATTTTGATGTTGCTGCTATGGAAAGCACTTCGATGATCCGTATGTATGAAGAGGCTGTGAATATTTTGATAGATACCCGTACCGCTTTTGAAAAAGAAGATACCGTATTGGCACGCAGCATATTTAAACGAGATGATGTATTAGATGCGATAAATGATGCAGCATCTGCTACTGTTGCTGAAGTTATCAAGGCCGATATCGATAGCTTACCAGAAGCGCTTTATATCTTATCTATCATCCGTAAACTGGAGCGTGTGGGCGATCAATCAAAAAATATTGCCGAAGAAATTATATTTTATGTTGAGGCCAAAATCCTTAAACATTACGAGAGCAGTCACCGCGATTTGCCCGGAGAAGAGCAACAAGGTTAGTTGAAATAGTTTGATTTGATTTTTAAAGGCCGGTAGCAATACCGGTCTTTTTTGTTTGAATACGTTTTAGGTGAACATAAAAAGTTACTTTTGCGCATATGGATACCTCGCTAAAAAATACGTACGACAGCATAATTTTTGATTTGGATGGCACCCTTTGGGATAGTACCACTAACGTAGCCAGGGCATGGCAAGCTTCAAAAGAACAGGTTGATTTTGTTAAGGAGGATATCACCCCAGAAATGGTTGCGGGTATTGCCGGCCTTACTTACGATGCCATATTTGAAAAGCTGTTCCCATACCTTAATCATGAGCAACGTGAAGAATTTAAAGCTATAGCTGCTAAGTATGAGATTGAAACGCTGAATGAAAAAGGTGGCGAATTATATCCGCAGCTTGAGTTTGTATTACAATACCTTCAACCCAAATATAAACTGTTTATCGTAAGCAACTGCCAAAATAACTATATCGAGGCATTTTTAAATTTTAGTATGCTTGGCCATTACTTTCAGGGGCACCAATGTTTTGGTACTAAAGGCGCGCCCAAAGCCGAAAATATAAGGGATATCGTCATCGATCATAACCTAAAATCCCCGGTTTATGTGGGCGATACTATAGGCGACTTTACCAGCAGCGAAAAAGCTGGTGTGCCATTTATTTTCGCGGCATATGGTTTTGGCAGGGTAGAAGAAGGACAAGTTGCTACCATAGCGCACCTGAGTGATTTAATCGAATTGTTATAATTTGATTAATCTTTTAATTACAGTAATTTAATCCTGTTTTTATTGCTGATCGCAAACCAGGTTTTCCATCACCAGGATAGCAGCGCCGATAAGTTCGGCATCAAACCCTAACTCCGATACTAACAGTTCGGTACTGGCAACCAAACGTGGTATACAATACTTATTAAGCGCTTGTTGCATAGGTGCCTGTAATATTCTACCCACAACAGCTCCACGGCCGCTAAGCACAATGGTTGATGGGTTCATGATGTGTATTAAAACAGCCAACCCTTTACCAATTTTATAAGCTGCATCAGATAATAGTTCAATCGCGAACTGGTCGCCATGATTTGCTGCTTCCATAATTGCATCACCAACTAGCTTCGGATGATTTTCTTCGGTATAATTTAGGCTCGAGATCCGGCCTTGCTTTACGCCCTCAATTGCTTTTTGTACTACCACCAGCATAGATGCTTCTGTTTCTAAACAGCCCCGCTTGCCACAAGCACATAAAGCATTGCTATCCGAAATCGGGATGTGACTAAACTCACCGGCAAAGCCGTTATAACCGCGATACAACTCATCTTTAACAATCATCCCCAAACCAATACCCCAGCCCAGGTTTATTACCATTACATCTTTACGGTTTTTGGCTATGCCAAAACGTTGTTCGGCAAGTGCAATTAAGCTGGAATCGTTATCAATACAAGTTGGTATACCAATTTCCTGCGTTAAATAGTGGGTTAAACTTTCGCCATTGGCATCAAGGTGGGTGTAGTTGATACCTTCGTTTACATTTATAAAGCCCGGCATGCCAATTCCTATCCCGGCAAATTTATCCTTTGGTATACCTGTGCTCTTAACGTAATTATTGGTGTATTTAATCAGCATTGGTAATGCATCGGGGTTATCCAGCAGCTGCATTTCAACCACCATCATATCCCCAACGGGGTTATTAAGCAGGTCGGTTAACTGTATGCGGGTTGAAAACTGGTCCATTGCGATGGCCAAAATATACATGGCATCACCTTTAATAGAATATACCTGCGGCCTGCGGCCACCGCTCGAGCGCGCGTAACCGTCTTCAATCACCATACCATCGTCAATTAACTCGTTGATGGCTTTTGCTGTTGAGGGGAGGCTTTTGTCTAATATCTCGCTTAATTCGGCACAGGAAAGCCCTTTGTCGAAATAAAGATGCTTAATAATCTGGCTTTTTAACGGCGAATTTTTCAATGTATGTAAAAATTAATTGGTGGGAAAAATATGCAAATAAGCCTAAATACTTTCTTAAGGCAAATTATGAATAATTAGTGCAAATAAGCAACATTTATAGCCATTTTGCTATATCCTCTTAAAATAAAAAAAGCGCCGGGTTAATACCACGGCGCTTTAAAATATATAAAACGTTAATTATTTTGCTACTGCAAATTCGCCATCGGCTTTAATAGCAACGTCATCGCTAAGTACAGCATTAGGGTACATGCTGCCTAAGTTAAACTCTGTACGGGTTACAGTACCGGTTAATTGGAAACCTGCATCATTACCTTTGCTCATTGGGTTAACAATAGTACCACGGTACCAAAGATCAAACACAACGTGTTTGGTAATGCCGTGCATAGTTAAGTCGCCGCTTAATTTGTAGTGGTTGTTAGAAGTTTTAACAATGTGGGTGCTGGTGAAAGTAACAGTTGGATCAACAGCTACGTTAAAGAAATGGTCTGATTTTAAATCGCCATCGCGCATGTCATTTCCAGTGTTGATTGAAGCCGCATTTGCAGTGAAATCAAATTTAGCATCGCTAAAATCTGCTTTGCTGGCAGTGATGGTTGCGTCAAAATCCTTAAAGTTACCTTCAACGTCAGATACCGACATGTGAGTTACTGTAAATTGGAAACGGGCGTGTGCTTTGTCAACCTTCCAGGTTGTTTGTGCAAATACTGCGGTTTGAAATAAAACAACAGCAGCTAATAAGATTAATTTTTTCATATTGATTTTATGATAATATTTTTATCAAAAGTAAGATACTTATTTCAATTTGTATGTTTAAACATGTAAATTTATTGTCATTAAAATTTATGCTGTTTTTTGAACGAAATCTTGTATAACCTTAGTTTTAAGATATCAATAAATTTAATTACGTTTGGGAGTTAACTGATCGAAATTATTTTAAACACTTATGCGATTTAAAAAGCCACTTGACAAGCTATTACAAGAAGCCGCTGAAACGGGCGAAGGAACATTAAAAAGAACATTAGGCCCGGGTAATTTAATAGCCCTGGGTATAGGCGCCATTATAGGAGCCGGATTATTTGTAAGAACCGCAGCTGCAGCCGCAGACCATGCCGGTCCATCTGTAACATTTGCATTTATACTTGCCGCCATCGGTTGCGGATTAGCAGGCTTGTGCTATGCCGAGTTTTCTGCCATGATACCTATTGCAGGTAGCGCATACACCTATTCATACGCCACGATGGGCGAAATTGTAGCCTGGATCATCGGGTGGGATCTGGTGCTTGAGTATGCCGTAGGCGCAGCTACTGTATCCATAGCCTGGTCGGAATATTTAAACAAGCTGCTCTCGAATTTTGGGGTCAATGTTCCCTATCAATTTTGCCATTCCCCTTTTCAAACTTCGGTAGATGGTATACACGGATTGATTAATATACCTGCATTATTTATTATTGTGTGTTTATCACTCGTTTTGATACGTGGTACACAGGAATCAGCCGCTTTAAACGGGATTATTGTAGTTGTTAAAGTTGCCATTGTAGTGCTGTTTATAGCATTAGGCTGGAGCTTTATGAAACCGATAAATCATACCCCATATATACCTGCAAACCCAGGTGAACTGGCATTTTTCCACGGACAAAAGAGCTTCCTGGATTATTTTACGAACGATTTTGGGCACTATGGCATATCGGGTATAATTAGTGCAGCCGGTGTGGTTTTCTTTGCCTTTATTGGTTTTGATGCCGTATCAACCGCCGCACAAGAAGCTAAAAACCCTAAAAGGGATATGCCAATTGGTATGTTGGTTTCTTTAGCTATTTGTACTATTTTATATGTACTGTTTGGCCATGTTTTAACAGGCATAGCTAATTATAAAGAATTTGAATCTGTAGGTAAAGAAGCATCGGTTGCTTACACTATCGAAACTTACATGCAAAGCTATCACTGGTTATCATTATTGGTTACTGTGGCTATCTTATTCGGTTTCTCCTCAGTAATCCTGGTGATGTTGCTTGGCCAATCACGTGTGTTCTTCTCTATGTCGAAAGATGGTTTAGTGCCTCCTGTGTTTTCAGCAGTGCATCCTAAATTTAAAACCCCGTATAAATCAAACCTGGTTTTCCTGGTATTCGTGGGTATTTTTGCCGCTTTTGTACCGGGCGATGTTGTGGGTGATATGACAAGTATCGGTACCTTATTCGCGTTTGCTTTGGTATGTGTAGGAATTATGATTTTAAGAAAATCTGACCCTAATACACCACGCCCATTCCGTACGCCATGGGTGCCTTTTGTTCCAATACTAGGTGCTGCAGTTTGTGTATTAATGATGCTTGGGCTTGGTAAAGATAACTGGCTGCGTTTAATAATATGGATGGCTATAGGTTTTGTAGTGTACTTTAGTTACAGTAAAAAACATTCGTTAATTCGAAAGGGTGTTGTAGTGTTGCCACACGATCCTGAACCTCCAATGGCTTAATTTGTATAATAATAACATATTAAAGGTTCTGAAATTTCAGAACCTTTTTTGTTTTACCTACTTTTACACCATCCTCATTATAAGCTGCCCCTGTGAAAAATAAAGAACTATCCATACTTGTGTTTATCTGTATTATCAATTCACTCGGGTTTGGCATTATAGTTCCTTTACTTTATTCGTACGGTAAACGCTTTGGTATTAACCACGAAACTATCGGCTTGCTTACAGCTGCTTTTAGCATAGCCCAGTTTTTTGCTACCCCGGTTTTAGGATCCATGAGCGATAAGTTTGGGCGTAAGCCATTGCTGGCTATTAGCTTGTTTGGTACCTGTATTTCGTTTTTGATGTTTGCCTTTGCACAGGGCGCTATCATGCTTTTTGCTGCGCGGATATTGGATGGCTTAACCGGCGGCAATGTTTCTGTTGCCCAGGCGATGATATCGGATACTTCAACCAGTAAAGATCGGGCAAAAAAGTTCGGTATTCTTAGCTCGGCGTTTGGCTTTGGCTTTGTGATTGGGCCTGCGGTAGGAGGATTGCTCAGTAAGTTTGGTCCGCAAGTACCGTTTTACTTTGCGGCGGGTATTGCGCTGATTGGTGCTTTGTGTTCAACCTTCCTTTTGAAAGAGACTAATGACAAAAAGAAAAAGGCATCGTTAAAGGGCGCGAGTAAGTTCAGTTTCATGTCGCTCATAACTACGCTAAAGATGCCGGTTATCGGCACCGCTATTTTTATTGGTTTTTTGCTTACCATGGCACAGTTCACCATGATCATCGGTTTCCAAACCTTTAGTGTTGATGGGTTAAAGTTGAGTAATACTAATATTGGTCTATTATATACTGGTTTCGCCGCGACAGGAATTGTAATGCAATTATGTGTGCCGTTTTTTACAAGGGTCATCACCTCAAAAGCAATGATCTTGTTGTTATCAACTGCTGCTTGTTTGCTGGCGATGTTCTACACCGGTTTTACCGGGGCGGTTATTACTTTTAGTATCGGGATGATTATCTACGGCTTATTTAACGGCTTGCGTAACCCCATGCTTAATGCCATTATCGCCGATAATAACACATCCAACAAGCAAGGCGAAGTGATGGGTGTAAACCAATCCTACGCCTCCATTGGGCAAACATTAGGGCCGATAGCCGCGGGTTTTATGGCAATATACTCTATTCATTATGTTTTCTTTTTGTCGGCGTTTTATATTCTCATTGCATTTTTGCTTACTTTTAGGTTAACATCCAAATACAAATCCTAAAGCTATGCATCCACTTATATTTAAAGAGGTATTATCGGTAACCATGATCCTCTTCGCGATCATCGATATATTGGGCGCCATCCCGGTAATTATCGAGTTACGCCAGCGTGCAGGCCATATCGAATCGGAAAAAGCGAGTATTGCGGTTTTGGTGTTGATGGTGGTATTCCTGTTCGCGGGTAATGGGTTGTTAAGTATTATAGGCTTAGATGTATCCTCGTTTGCAATCGCCGGTTCGCTGGTGATCTTTATCATAGCGATGGAAATGGTATTAGGTGCTAAGTTTTTTAAAGAAGAAATGCCGGAGACAATATCAATAGTCCCATTAGCATTCCCGTTAATTGCAGGTGCAGGAACCATGACTACCTTGCTATCACTAAAATCTCAATATCAAACACAGGATATATTAGTAGGCATTGTGCTGAATACCATCTTCGTGTACCTTGTGCTAAAAAATGTAAAATGGCTGGAAAAGCTTTTCGGTAAAACAGGAATCAATATCCTGCGTAAAGCTTTCGGGGTGATCTTATTGGCTATCGCGATAAAGCTGTTTAGGAGTAATACGCATTTGTAACTTGTTTCTCTTCCGTCATTGCGAGCGATAGCGTGGCAATCCCTGCTTACAGGGCGGATTTTCGTATCTTGATTTGCATAGTAGGAGATTGCTTCGTTCCTCGTAATAACGAGTGGAGAATGAATCCATAGTATTATCTAATCCAGCGCAGCCACCGTCAACGCAATAATATCATCAAACACCGACTTGTCATTAGTTGATTTTACAGTTACCTGCATGCCTTTTACTGCGTTAAATATAAATCGTGACAGCGCGCGGGCATCCTGTTGGTTCTTGATTTCGCCGCTGTTTTGACCTCTTTTAATTACGGTGTAAAAAGCTTCGTCCATTTGCTGGTCGTTTTTGCAAATCAAACTGTTTACTTCTGCATCGTGGGGGGCCACTTCAACTTCGGTGTTAACCATAAAACAGCCTTTTTGCTGGTTATCACCCAATAATCCGTCGGCTACAAATTCAAGCAATTTCTTAACCATTTCTTTTGCTGATCCGGGTGAATTAACCAACTTTTGGATGTTACCGGCACCTGCATTTTGATAGCTTTCCAACGCTTTTACAAACAAGGTATGCTTATCGGTATAAGTATCGTACAAACTTGAGCGACTGATGCCTAAGCCATCTACGAGATCCTGCATTGACGTAGCATTATAGCCCTTGTGCCAAAAGATTTGTATCGCTTTTGCCAGCACTTCGTTCTCATCAAAATCTTTAGTTCTTGCCATAACCTTAAATAGCTTTGCCTGTTACAGGCAAAGCTATTCATTTTTTAATTGTTTTTCTTTAGAACGGCGGGTATTACCTTACACCACCACCGGCAAGCAATATTTCGCCTGTTAACCAGCGTGAATCTTCAGAAGCCAGAAATACGGCCACATCAGCAATATCATCAGGCTGACCAATACGGCCGAGCGGTGCGGTGCGTACAGTTTCTGCCTCAAAATCGCTACCGATAAAGCCAGCAGCATGTGTACCTTCAGTTTCAACCATACCAGGGTTGATAGAGTTTACACGGATTTTTTTACCACCAAGTTCTTTTGCCAGCACATGGGTAATCGCATCAACCGCGCCTTTTGTAGCGGTATAAATTGAACTGCCTGGAGGCGCGATATTGGTTACAACCGAACCAATATTAATAATGCTGCCACCATTGGTATTGAAGTTTTTAACTGCACCTTGTGTGGTCAACAACAAACCAAGCACGTTTGTATTGAACTGTGTATGGAAATCTGTCGCGGTAATTTCTTCGATGCCACCAAATTTGTAAATGCCTGCGTTGTTTACTAAAATATCAACTGCACCGAATGCTTTTTTAGTTTCTTCAAACAAGCGGGTTACATCAGCTTCGTTGGATACATTGCCTTGTACTGTTATTGCTTTGCCACCTTTTGATGTTATTTCGGCAACAGTTTTATCTGCACCAGCTTTATCCGAAGAATAGTTTACTACAACGCTTGCACCGGCTGCTGCCAAATGTTTAGCGATACCTGCACCAATACCTTTTGATGCTCCTGTTATTACGGCTACTTTATTTTCTAATTTTTTCATTTTTGTGGATGATTATTTTTTATTTGGAATAATCGTTCCGCAAATGTATATTCAATTCGGAATGATTGTTCCGTTATTTAAAATTATTAGGTAGGGATGACAAAATGCAGATTTTATAGTTATGTTTAACAAATTATAACTTATACCCTGTGTTTCATCGCTCCGATTATTATAGAGGAAAGTGTTTTATGACTAATCTTAATGGTGTGGAACACACCGACCATAGGCTTAATATGTTCCAAAGAAAAAGTGTTTTGTAGACTATCTTAAATGGTGGAGTGAAAACACCAACCATAGGCTAAATAATTAGTATTATACTGTATATTTACTTTCCCTAACCTCTAATACTGTGATTATAACAAACTCTATTGAAATTACTAATTTCCGTTCTATTGTTAAACTTGACCCAAAGGTAACCCCAAATCACTTAGATATCATTGTTGGTCAAAATGATATTGGAAAATCAAATTTTCTAAAAGCGCTAAACTTATTTTTCAATAATGAAACAGAAATTGGAGTTCCTTTTAGATTTTCTGATGACTTTTCTAAATACGCCATAACCCCCAAAAAGAAAGCGGAGGAAATAATTATACGAATTGAATTTCAAATACCGGAACGCTTTAAGGATAGTGAAACGTTAGTCTGGACAAAAATTTGGCGTCGAGAAGGTTTGTATAAAGATGAAATTTTAACAAAATCACGGAAACAGCCAGCAGGTAGAGGTGGAGCTTTGCAATGGGTGAAAAAAGTAAAATACAAGTATGTACCAGCTATTCGGGGAATTGAATATTTTAATCACCTAATGGGCGATCTGCATGATGCACTAAGTGAAATAACTCCTACAGCTTTTAATGAGGCTTCAACAAAATTCATTGATGGCTTAAAGTCTCAAGTTGAGATGTTGGTTAAAAATATAACAACCGAACTAGGTTACTCTAGCCAAATAGGAATGCCAACAGATTTTAAATTATTATTTTCCACGCTTGATTTTTCATTAAATAAAAGTGGTGCAATAATTTCTCTGAATAAACGTGGTGATGGCATAAAAGCACAGCATATACCAATAATTCTCAAATACATTGCAGACCATTATAAGTCAATTACAGGTAGAGCGATCATAAATCCCGATACAATCTGGGGATTTGAGGAACCTGAAAATAATATGGAGATGGGTAATGCATTTAAACTTTCTAAAATATTTGCAAACTTTTCAAGTGACTTGCAAATATTTATAAATACACACTCACCAGCATTTTACTCGCTAGCAAAAGACTATACAGCAGAAACCACACTTTATCTCGCAAAATCAGAGAATGAAATTTCGGGAACAACTTTAAATGTTATCAATGTTAAGGATATTCAGATTTTTGATAAAGAAGTGGGTATTCTTCCAATTATTTCAGATTACATACAAAAGGAAATTGAACTACGGCAATTAGCGGAAAAAAAAGCGGAAGAATTTGAAAAACTAAAGAGTAATACAAAATATTTGGTAATGTCAGAAGATAGTAATTTAGATTATGTGAAGAAACTATTTGAAATGCAAGGCTTTGACATGGCCGTAACTGAATTTGTATCATATGAAAGCAGAGCTAATTTATTAGCAGCGATGCAATCTTGTAAGCTCAAAATAACAGACAAGCCTGATTTAACCGATATTGTTTTTCACAGAGATAGTGATATTTATAATAATGATGAAGTTGATTACGAAAGAGTGAAAGAACGACTCGAGTCACTTAATAAATCAGAAAAAATCAAACATCATCTATTTCAAACAAAGGGTTATGATTTGGAGTCATATTTTTTAAATCCGGAACATATTCATACACTTTATCCAGAAATCGAAATACAAACAATAGTAGATTTGATTAAACAAGCTACAGAGGAAACAAGAGAAAAATCGCTTGATAAACTTTATACAAAAATAGAATACTATAGAAAAGAAGCTGAAAAGAATGGAGAATATTATAAATTCAGTTATCCGAAGACAATGAAAATGTTAGATTCCTTGTATGATGAGAATCCTGAAAGATATCGCTATGGAAAAACTGTTTTGGGGAATTTAGTTGGAAAATTGCAAAAAGGAAAAGGGACAATAGATTTGCTGAAGAAAACTGATAAGATATTTATTCCAGAAATAAAGAAGATATTAGAGTTTTCAACTATTAATAAAGGCGTTAAAAAGGACTAAATTATTTTGTCAGAAAAGTTTGAATTTTCATCTGATTATACCCCAGCAACCTCGCCACAAACATCGTATAAGCCTTATTTTTCATAACCGGTTAATACAGTTTGCTCTTCCAGCTTCAAGCCTAACTCTTTAACTAAATAATTAACCACATCCTCATTTTTGCTTTTAAAGGCAGAGCAGGTGATATAGATAACAGGCTTACCAGGTTTAATAAACTTAACCACATTGCTGGCTATAGCATTTGCAAACGTTGAAATTTTATTTTTGGAGGGATGATCTGGATCGTCATTTAGTCTGTGATCGGAGTTCACTACACCATCATGGTGTGTATAAGTAGTGCGGTGAAACACCGATCATGGACTGATAAGATGACAAATAGTATTAACGCTGTCCGCCAGCAACTGCAATTGTTTCGCCATTGATCCAATATGAATCTTCGGATGCCAGGAATACAGCAACTTTTGCAATGTCTTCAGGTTTGCCTACACGGCCAAGTGGGGTTTCTGATACATGCCATTTTTCTGCTTCGCCTTGCATAACGCCTGAACTGTGCGACCCTTCAGTTTCAATAAGCCCCGGATTAATTGAATTTACACGGATCTTTTTAGGTCCAAGTTCTTTAGCCAGAATGCGGGTCATGGCATCAACAGCATATTTGGTTTGGGTATATATTAAAGAGGTAGGCATATCAAGTGTTGATACAATTGAACCTGTATTGATGATAACGCCACCGTTATTACCAAATAACTTTACAGCCTGTTGTATGGATAAGATACTTCCCAAAACATTGATATTAAACATCCGATGGAACGATTCCTCAGTAATATCTTCGATGCCAGCAAAGCTGTATACCCCGGCATTGTTAACCAGGATATCAAGTTTACCAAATGTTTTAATGGTTTCTTCAAATATGCGTTTTACATCGGTTGCATTCTCTACATTACCTTGTACAGCAATTGCTTTTCCACCAGCAGCAATTATTTCCTGAACAACTTTATCGGCACCTTCACGGCTGCTGGCATAATTAACAACTACAGCGGCACCTTCATTTGCGTATGCTTTTGCGATGCCTGCACCTATACCTTTGGAAGCACCTGTTATTAAGGCTACTTTACCATTTAATTTTCCTGAATTTTCCATTTTATTATTTGCTTATATTTTTGATATAGCAAAGTTGGCTGTTTGGGCAGCCCATAACGATGAAGTAGTTTAGGAAATTGGGTTGAAGTAGATTAACAAAAATTGTTGAGACAGGTTAAGATTTTTGCTTTACGCGCTGATTCCGGATTTTTGAAAGGAATTCAGTAGTCATCCCGAGGTAAGAGGCAATCACATATTGAGGAAAACGGCGGACAAATACAGCATAACTTTCCATAAATAACTCGTAGCGTTCTTCTGCCGATTTGGTGAGATTGGCAATAAGCCGCCTTTGCATCGAAGCAACTGTTCGTTCGGCTAATAAACGGAAAAAGGTTTCGAAATGATGATTGCCAGTTTTAAGGTCGCTTTCATGCACATAAGTGATCTCCAACAAGGTGCAATCTTCAAGTGCAACAACAAACATACTTGCCGGTTGCTGGTAGATATAGCTATTATAATCAGATATCCACCATTCTTCTAAAGCTAATTGAATAGTATGTTCCTGGCCGTCACCGCCAATTACGTAGGCTCTTAACGAGCCGCTAATAACAAAATATCTGCTTTTTGCCGTAAAATTAGGCTGAATAAGAAATTGTCGCTTTTTTACACGGATTTCTTTAAAGGCTGAAGTAAACGCTACAGCTTCAGCATCAGTAAATGGTACTAACTTACGGGCGTATGCAACAATAGTTTCTTTGCTATTCATTTGAACAATATCACTGCAAAATAAGACAATTTTAAAGGAACAGCAAGTTCAATAGTATGAGTGTTAAACTCCCACCAACCTTGCCACAAACATGGTATCCGCCTTGTTTTCGTAGCCGGTTAATACAGTTTGTTCTTCCAGTTTCAACCCCAACTCCTTAATTAAATAGTTAACCACATCCTCATTTTCACTTTTAAAAGCGGAGCAGGTGATATAGATAACTGGTTTGCCGGGTTTAATAAACTTAGCCACGTTTGCCGCTATGGCTTTTTGCAGGCGCTGAAAGAATTCTATTTTGGAGGGATGGAACTGGGCGATCATTTCGGGCGTTCGTCCCCAGGTGCCGGAGCCGGAGCAGGGGGCATCTAAAATAATCCCGTCGAACGCGTAATCGTGCATTTCCTGGTCGGGATTTTGGGTGAGATCGAGGAGTTTCTTTTGATACTTGCGCAGTCCCGCTTGTTGAAAACGTTCGTCGAGATTAGCTAAGATAGATTCGCGGATATCGGATACCACCAGTTTAATATCGGGTTCCTGCTCATGCAGCAGCAATGATTTTCCGCCTGATGCCGCGCAGGCATCCCACCACTGTTCCCATTTGCTGGGTTTAAAATAGTTGGCGGTTTGTTGCGATGAATAATCCTGTACCTCGAACCAATGCTGGGTAGGGAAGATGGTTTCCAACCGCGTGCCGTTTGGTAAGGCGAAACAGCCATTGCCTTCATCCTTAAATAAAATACCGGCTTTATTTAGTTCGGCTTTAACCAAATGGTCGTAACCGTTGTGTACATGGATAAAAAGATCGGGTTGGGTGAAAAATGATTTTAAGAATGCTTCCTTATTTATTCCCGCGGAAATCTGATCTACCCAGGGGAAAACATCTTTCAGGGCGAAATCTTTATAAGCGGTTTTTACCAACGCCAATTTCTCATCCAAAGTAAAACCAATACAAAGCGCCCACTCCGGTTTAAAATGCTGGATGAACGAGTTTACCTGTGTATTGCATAAAAACTCGGCTACAACGAGTCGGTCTTCTGAGGGGTGATCAGCCAACGCATTACCCAAACGAAAATAATTGTAGATCAACCTGTTGGCAACCTTGCGGTCGGTTGAACCCATTTGCTTGTTTTGGCGATAGAAGCCGGGTAAAAATTTACTGAGGGGCGTTTCGGCCGGGTATTCTTCTAAAATTCTTTGGAACGTTTTGAGCTGGTTTATCGCCTTCATTCTGCCTTCTTTAGCTCAAAGTTACTATATACAAGCAGGTTTACATGGGTATTTACCCAACCTAAGCCCGGTTTTTTTTCGAAATGGAAGCTGTTGTGCAGGCCGGTAAAATCTGCCATATTTTTTATACTGTTTTCAGCCAGTAATCTACCAAAATATAATCCTTCGTCAAAACCTTTTAATGCATAAGCTGAAGGTGCGGTATGCCATTCGGTTTGGTACTTGCGGATAAATGCCATGGTTTGGGCCGATTTATAATCAACCTTATCGGCCGAGGTAATGTGTGTTCTCAATCGCTGTAAAAGCATGGGCTTTAAAAAAGCAAAATGCTCCCAACTCGGGTGACCAAAAAGTGTAACCGGGTAACGCTTATTTAAGGTGTCTAATGAATGCAAGGTTACCGTTAAGAATGCCTGGTTGGTTGAAGGGATCAGGAATACATTCTGTTTATCCTTTATCAGTTGAGGTGACAAGGAACTAAGCTGGCCGCGAACGATAGTAACCGCGATTACTTTAATACGCTTGCCGCTTAAACTATCAAGCGCTTTTTTAAACGGGATGATGTAGGCGTCATCTTCGCTATAGCCCGATTTTAAGATAAATACCTTTTGTGGTTTGAGCTTGTCATTGATAAACTGTGCAGCCGCCCATGCATGATAATCAAGCGGCGGGTTTACCGTAACCAGGTTTTGGTTCCTGAATGTGGCGGGTGACTCCGGCGATAGCGGCGAAACAATGGGCTTGCGCGCGCTGGTTAATACTGCGGTAAATGCCTTAATATCTTCCGGAAAAACAGGGCCGATGATTAAATCGCTTGCCCTCACTTTTGGGTTATAGGCAAGCGAATGCGATTGTGCCGGAACATCCTTCGAGTCAAAAAGCTGTAACTTATAGTTGTAGCCGAAATAAGTAAGCGAATCTAAACCGAGTTTAAAGCCGCGGTAATAATCTGCTGCTATTTTGGCTTTTTTAAGGCTGATGTCGTCGTATGATCTGCCCGGTCCGATGTGATCAAGTCCAAAAGGAAGGATCAAAGATATAACCGAAACTTTTGGCGCCGGTGGAACCACTGGTTTGGGTTGAGGTACTGGCGGCGGCGGGGCTGTAACAGGTTTATTTACAGGACTGGATACCCAGCGTGTTTTTGGCGAACACGCACTGATAACCAGTACTGTAAATAAACCTAATAACCACCTATTCCCACTCAATTGTGGCAGGCGGTTTCGAACTGATGTCATATACTACCCGGTTAATTCCTTTTACGTTGTTGATGATCTCGTTAGAGATCTTCGCCAGCAGGTCGTAGGGCAGGTGGCACCAATCTGCCGTCATCCCGTCTAATGATTCTACCGCGCGAAGGCAAATTACGTTCTCGTAGGTGCGCTCATCGCCCATAACTCCTACCGATTGTACGGGCAAAAATATTGCACCGGCTTGCCAAACTTTATCGTAAACACCGTATGACCGCAAATTGTTGATATAAATCGCATCTGCTTCCTGTAATATCTGCACTTTCTCTGGCGTAACATCGCCCAAAATCCTGATAGCCAAACCCGGGCCCGGGAAAGGGTGGCGACCCAAAATGTTTGGATCGATGCCTAAAGCTTTACCCACACGGCGAACTTCATCTTTAAATAAAGTATTTAGCGGTTCAACTACCTTTAATTTCATAAAATCGGGCAAACCACCAACGTTGTGGTGAGATTTGATGGTGGCTGATGGGCCTTTTACCGATACCGATTCGATAATATCAGGATAAATAGTTCCCTGGCCTAACCATTTTACATCAGTAATTTTGTGTGCCTCATCATCAAAAACTTCGATAAATACACGACCGATCGCTTTACGTTTCTTTTCAGGATCGCTTAAACCTGCTAATGCATCATAAAAACGCTGCTTTGCATCAACACCTTTTACATTAAGGCCCATGTGCTGGTATGAATCTAACACCGATTGATACTCATCCTTACGCAACAAGCCGTTATCAACAAATATGCAATGCAGGTTTTTGCCGATAGCATGGTGCAGCAATACCGCCGCAACCGATGAATCCACACCGCCCGATAAACCTAACACTACTTTATCATCGCCTACCTTTTCTTTCAGCCCGGCAATGGTAGTTTCAATAAATGAATCCGGTGTCCAATCCTGTGAGCAACCGCAAATATCAACCAAAAAGTTTTGCAGCAATTGCTTGCCATCAATACTATGGGTTACTTCGGGGTGAAACTGGATGCCGTAAGTTTGGGTGCCGGTAATTTGATAAGCCGCAACTTTTACAGATTCGGTACTGGCAATGATCTGGAAATTATCAGCAATACGCGCAATGGTATCAGCATGCGACATCCATACCTGTGAATCAAGGGGAACATCTTTAAAAAGTTTATTTTCCTGGTCGATATACTGCAGATTGGCACGTCCGTATTCGCGGGTGCTTGATTTCATCACCTCGCCGCCATTGTTGTGGGCGATGTGCTGCGCGCCATAACAAACGCCCAATAAAGGCAGTTGACCATGGAATTTTGCAAATTCAAAATTTGGCGCATCTTCCTGGCGTACAGAGTATGGGCTACCCGAAAGGATAATGCCTTTTACAGTGCTGTCAATTTCAGGAAAGTGATTGAACGGGTAAATTTCGCAGTAGATATTGAGTTCCCTGACACGGCGAGCTATAAGCTGGGTAAACTGTGAGCCGAAATCAAGAATAAGGATTTTTTCTTGCATGGGCAAAGATAGTTTTTTTTAAGGATTTTGGATTTCGATTTTATCGATTTTATAAAATAAAAAAGGTTCGTGGGTTGAGCACGAACCTTTTAACATCTTGTTATGACTGATTAATGTACCGAAAAGTTAACACCCACGTTAAGGCTTGAGCGGATGGTTTGTACTGAAGAGTAATCGCCGTTATCTTTAAATATATTGGTTAAGCCGGCTTGCCCGTCGTATTCAAAAAATATTTTAGCCCTGTTCGAGATTGGAACCTTTACACCAAAGCCCACATCTAAACCAGCATCAACCGTGTTAAAAACTTGTTTTACGTTGATATCGTCGGTGGTTTCAGTAGCACTTGTTAAAAAGCCAACATACGGGCCAAAGTGTACATACCAGTTGCGGGTATAACCAAAATGCCAGCTTGCCAGTACAGGTATAGTGATATAATTCAGTTTAAAATTAACGCCGTCAAAGGTGTTGCCATTTTGATCGGTATAATAACCATTTCCCCAGCCTTTTTGATCGTAATTGGCTTCAACTTTTAAGCTCCAATCGCTCGAAAAGTAAGAATCAACAAATAACCCGGCATTTACTCCGCTAACAAAATCACTGCTGGCACCTGAGTAAGTTTCGTTTACATAAGAGTTATTGTAGCCAACAGAAGCGCCAAATTCAACGCTGCCTTTTTGCTGCGCGAAGGTTAGGCCATAGCAGCCTAAAATAATAATAAGAGTAGCAAATATTTTTTTCATAGTATGGATGTAAGTTTTTGCAAAGTTAACATTAGGGCTGTGTTAAATCAAAAATTAGACTGTATTATTAATTCTATATATTTGTTTATGGCTTTAAATGAAGATATCCGCTTTTTGTTGCCTAATAAATTTGATCTGTCGATCTATCATCATATTAATAACCAGGCACTGTCGGATCATATTAACCGTGTTGGAAAATCAATATATACAACTTAGCAACTTTCGGGTTTTAACGCGTACGATACTGCTGTAGATTTGTTCAATAAAATTAATGATCAGCATGAAAACGCAGGAACAACTCAACTATGAACGCATTGCAGAGGCAATAGATTATATCAAGCTCAATTTTAAATCGCAGCCTAATTTGGATGAGGTGGCGGCCAGGATTAATTTAAGCCCGTTCCATTTTCAGCGGTTATTTACCGATTGGGCAGGCATCAGCCCTAAAAAATTTATACAATACCTTAGCCTTGAGCATGCCAAGAGTATGTTGAAGGAAAAAAACGCTACGCTATTTGATACCGCTTATGAAACTGGCTTATCAGGTACCGGCCGTTTGCATGATCTGTTTATTAATATTGAAGGGATGACACCGGCTGAATACAAAAACGGTGGTGCGGCCTTAACCATTAACTACAGCTTTGCCGAAAGTCCGTTTGGTGATATCATCGTAGCATCAACCACCAAAGGGATATGCTACATAGCTTTTGCCGATGACCGGGAATTAGCCTTAAGCGAATTAAAAAATCAGTTCCCTAATGCAGCTTACAACCAATTTGCTGATACTATACAACAAAATGGGTTGTTTATTTTCCAAAAGGATTGGTCCAAACTGCCCGACATTAAATTGCATTTAAAAGGCACCGATTTTCAGCTAAAAGTTTGGGATGCGTTGCTAAAAATACCCATGGGCGGCCTAAATACCTATGCATCCATCGCTCAAAAAATAAATTCGCCGCAGGCAAACAGGGCAGTAGGCAGCGCAATTGGCGCTAACCCGGTAGCATTTCTAATCCCATGTCACCGTGTTATACGATCTTCAGGCGAAACAGGACAGTATCATTGGGGAGCTAACAGAAAATCGGCAATTATTGGTTGGGAAGCGGCTATGGTAAATAATAATGCATTTGATTGATAATCAGTAATTAATGTGTTGATTTTGTAAGGTTAATGTAATAATAAAAAACATTTGGCCGGGTTTTTGGTTAATTAGTTTGATACCCTGATAAAAATATAATATTATGAAAAAGTACATCACAAGAATTGTTGCATTGCTAATATTAGCTTCAGCAATTTCAAGCTGTTCTGTTCAATACAGGGAGCGCCACATGCATCATGATGATGATCACAGTCATGACATGAATCACTAATAATCAATACACACATCTAATTATAAAAAAAAATCACAATGAAGTATTTAAAAATCATGCTGTTTGCCTTAATAATGGCATTCACATTTGCAGGTGCCCAGGCACAGGTTGTAGTAAGATTAGGAGGTCATCCTTATCATCATCATTATTATCATCACCGTCACTGGCATCATTACCACAGATACTAGTCAATTATTAACAACCATAAATTTTAAACAATAAAAAACTACAAATTATGAAATATTTAAAAATCATGTTGTTTGCCGTAATCATGGCATTCACATTTGCAGGAGCCGATGCACAAGTTAGAGTAAATATAGGTTTAGGCCCATATGTTCACAATGGCCACCATTATCATCACCGCACAGCGTACATGCGCAATCACCACAGATACTATCGTTACTATTAATATCGATGAAAGCCCCCGGTTACCGGGGGCTTTTTTTATTACTAATCCCCATTAGTTTTACGCGGTAATTACCCTGGCTTTTTTAAATTGCAGGTCAATAATATAATTTATGCATAGAGGTGGGCTTTTTACCATTTTTTTAATTTTAGCAGCAATCTCCTTATTGCTCGACTGGTATGTTTTTTCGGGATTAAAAACCTTTACCATTGATTGGCAATCCAGCAAGGCCCGGCTGATTGTGCTTTGGGGTTACCTGATAATTTCGGTGGGTGTAACCCTTATATTCAGCACCGGCCTTGGCAGCTTTAGCCATGCCCGTGGGATGACGCCATTTCATGAATACATGCTCAGTTTTTTTATTACCATCCTTATTACCAAACTGGTATTTTGTATTGTACTCATTTTGGGCGATTTGGGACGGTTATTTTACGGGGTAGGGAACTCAATCGCTCATCATGGCGAAAAAAACGCGCAACCATATTTTGCGTCACGCCGAAAGTTTATAAGCGAACTGGCTATATTGATAGCTGCATTCCCGTTCACCGGATTGATTTATGCGATGGTAAGGGGCAAGTATGATTACAAGGTACACCGCGAAACGCTTTACTTTGATGGCCTACCCGAAGCCTTTGATGGCTTTACCATTACGCAGATATCCGACATCCATTCCGGCAGTTTTGATAACACCGCTGCTGTTCAACGAGGCATCGACCTGGCTAATGCTCAAAAAAGCGACTTGTTTGTTTTTACCGGCGATTTGGTAAACAACGCTGCCTGGGAAATTGAGCCTTATATTGAAAACTTTAAACAACTAAAAGCCCCATTTGGGCAATATTCTATTTTGGGCAACCATGATTATGGCGATTATATCCAATGGGATAACGATGCCGAAAAAGCAGCTAATCTCGACAAGCTAAAACAACATCATCAAGAGTTGGGCTATCGTTTAATGCTGGATGAAAATGTTGAGTTGGAAAAGAACGGTCAAAAAATTGCTTTAATAGGTGTACAAAATTGGGGCAAAGGATTTATACAGATAGGCGATCTTGATAAAGCCTTAAAGGGTGTTGACCCGGCTGCTTTTAAGATCTTGTTATCGCATGACCCTACACATTGGGAAGAAAAGGTACGCTTTAATACCACGCAAATAGACCTCACCCTGGCGG
>Ga0302312_10000812_pt1 | contig 20785 bp, 20 predicted proteins | sample III_Palsa_N2_1_FD_200529 | JGI IMG/M metagenome (GOLD analysis project Ga0302312, IMG submission 200529) | Peat permafrost microbial communities from Stordalen Mire near Abisko, Sweden - III_Palsa_N2_1 | ecosystem: Environmental > Terrestrial > Soil > Palsa > Peat permafrost | place: Sweden... | reverse complement strand
TGGATATTGCGAAGGCCAAGCCGGAGGACTTCAAGAAGGCTACGGAGACGGTGTTTCACGAGGCCGGAGCGGCTAGCGGGATTGAGTTGATGGTGATGCCGAAGTAGATCCTGCGAATCGAGGAGTGTTGTGGAACTTGTATGGAGATGAGTAGCGGAAGAGATCGCGGAGGCAGTCGAACCAGGACGATAGGGAAGTTTGTTGCTTACTACTCCGTCGTAATTTTTTCGCTGGTATGGATCGCTGACGTTTTTGTGAAGTGGTCCATCCCTCATCTGCTCGAGTTGCTTTTTTTGCTCATCGCGCCGGCGTTCGTTTCAGGTTTTTTGATCTACGAAAGCTTGCATAATTCCCGCAAGATCAATACGTGGCTGTTTATCGCGGCGGCTGAATTCCATCTTGTCTTCGTCACGCTGGTTATTGTGTATGAAGCATTTCAGCTTGACGATGTTTCGCAGAGTTCCATCATGGGGATCGTTGCTGGTGTGGTGGTTGGTTCACTTGTCGCCGCTGTGGCGTTGTACAAGATAATCAAATCTCGGAATAGAGAGCTTGAGATTCAAGGCGAGGAAGAGTCGTTCAAGGCTACGCGGTGAGTTGAACCGCTCAGCGAAATTGATCTTCATCCATTCGGTGCTAGGCGTTGGCGAAGGGATGTTCGAGGCTGGGGCTTTGAGGAGTGAAGAGTTTGGCGCCGTCTTCGGTGATGTGCATATCGTCTTCGAGACGGATGCCGAAGGGTTCGGGGTCATCGGGGAGATAGATGCCGGGCTCGTCGGAGAAGGTCATGTTGGCGGCGAGGAGTTGGGTGTTGCCGCGGACGAGGTAGTACCACTCGTGCATGTCCATGCCGATTCCGTGGCCGACGCGGTGGGTGAAGTGTTTGTAATCAGGGCCGAAGCCGGCGGCGGTGATGACGTTGCGTGCTGCGGCGTCGATCGATTGCATTTCGACGCCGGGGCGAGCGGCGGCGAGGGCGGCGGCCTGCGCCTTGTGCACGATGTCGAATACGCGCTTCTGGCGGTCGGTGGGTTTGCCGTAGACGAAGCTGCGGGACATGTCGGATTGGTAGCCCTGGACGAAGCAGCCGTCGTCGATGAGGATGATTTGGTTTTCGCGGATGACCTGCGGGGTGGGAGAGCCGTGGGGTTGGGCGGAGAAGGCGGCGACCTGGCAGGAGGCTTCGCCGCGAACGCCACAGCGGGCGTAGGCGGCGTCGACGAGCGCGGTGAACTGGCGGTTCGTCATGCCGGGCGAGCAGGATTCGTACACGGCTTTGTAGACGGAGAGGGTGATGTCGTTGGCGAGCTGCATGAGGGCTAGCTCGGCGGGGGATTTGATGCTGCGGCAGCCGGCGACGACGGGGATGCCGGAGGTCACGGTGCGCGGCGCGGCGGCCTGGGCGATGCGGTCGGCGAAGACAAATTGGACGCGTTCGTCGAGAGCTAGCGGCAGGGACGAGGGCGTGGCTGCCTTGAGCGAGCTGGCGAGCAGGGCGTAGGGGTCGTCGTCTTCGTTCCAGGTGTAGACGCGGGTATTGGCGCCGTTGGGCGAGGTGCCAAGGGACTCATGGATGCGACCCGCTTCGAATGTAGGGCAGACGATGAAGGGGTCGCCGGTGGCGGGGAGCGTCCACGCGAAGAGGCGCTCGGATTGGCCCGCGGGGACGCCGAGGAAGTACTGCAGGGTGGTGCCGCCGGTGACGGTGAGGGCGGCTAGCTTGTTCTGGGCGAGGAGCTCGCGGGCGCGGTCGATGCGCTGCTGGCGCTCGGCGGCGGAGATGGGGACGGCCTCGTGGGAACGGTCTTTGAGGGCGGCGATGGGCGCGGGGTCCTGCGGTAGTTGAGCGTCGAGATGCGAGGGCTTGAGGGCGAGGGCCGGCGCGGTGGCGGCGGCGGTGGTGAGAAATCGGCGGCGCGAGAGCATGAGGAGATTGTAGGCTGTAGGAAGAGGTTGCAGCGGGAGACGAGGCTCAGCAGATGATGAACCAATCGACGATGATCGCGGAGGCTGGGACCCGGGTGGTAACCGTGGAAGACTATGTGGCATCGCATGCGAGCGCGGGACTTGCCGAGGTGTTTGGAGCGATCGCTGCGGCGGCACGGCAGATCGAGCGAAAGATCCGGCGAGCGGGGCTGGGGGATATCTACGGTGCGGTCGGCGCGGTAAATGTCCAGGGCGAGCAGCAGCAGAAGCTGGATGTGTTCGCGAATGATCTGCTGACCGAGCTGCTGCGCGGGGTTCCACGTGTCGCGGCCATTGTGAGCGAAGAGGATGAGGGGCCGGTGGTCTTTACGCGCGGCGAAGGTGTGCCGTATTCCGACGCGGAGTTTGTGGTGGTGTTCGATCCGCTGGATGGGTCATCCAACATTGATGTGAATGTGAATGTAGGGACGATCTTCAGCGTAGTGCGGAGGGTGGGGGATGTAGTGTCGTCGGTGCTGAAGCTGGGGACCGAGCAGGTGGCAGCGGGGTATGTGTTGTATGGGCCATCGGCCGTGATGGTGATGACGTTGGGTGAGGGCGTTGCGGCGTTTACTTTGGATGAGGAAGAGAGGTTTGTGCTGACGGCGGAGGGGATGACGATGCCCGAGCAGGGGCCGTATTACTCGGCCAACCAGGCCAACGCAGCGAGCTGGCCGGAGGTCTATCGGGAGTTTCTGGAAAGCCTGGTGCGGGAAGAGTTGGGCGCGCAGGAGTACGGGGCGCGGTATATCGGGAGCCTGGTGGCGGACTTCCATCGCACGCTGCTGAAGGGTGGCGTGTTTTTGTATCCTCCGACGAAGAAGGCGCCGCGAGGCAAGTTGCGGCTGCTGTATGAAGCGTATCCGCTGGCAATGGTGGCGGAGCAGGCTGGAGGCGCGGCGGTTGACGGAGAGATTCGGATTCTGGAGGTGCAGGCTGAAGGGATTCATGATCGGACGCCGCTGGTGATCGGCAGCCGGACGGAAGTTGAGGCGTTGCGAAAGGCCGTGCTGAAGACGGCGGAAGAGGTGGAGTAGTGGGATCGGTTGCGGAGAGGCTGTACTATGACGCGGCGGCAGGAGATGGTTCGGCGCTGGAGTTTTGCGCGGTGGTGACGGACGTTCGGCTGGACTCGCATGCGGTGGGCGAGAGCGGGCAGAAGGAACAGGTTTGGCAGGTGGCGCTGGATCGGACGGCATTCTATCCCGTCGGCGGCGGACAGCCCTGGGATACGGGGTTGCTGGTGGCGACGGCGAAGAGTGGCGCGGTGCTCGAGGTGGTCGTCGAACGCGTGGAGGAGGACGAGACTGGCGAGGTGTGGCACTACGTGCGCAAGCCGCTGCCGGAGGGGACGGAGATCGTTGGGCGCGTGGATGCGGATCGGCGAATGGATCTCGCGCAGCAGCACACTGGGCAGCATTTGTTGTCGGCGATGTTTTTGAAGGAACTCGGAGCGGCGACGGTTTCGTTTCATCTCGGGGCGGATTCGGTGACGATCGATTTGGCGGTTGAGAAGGTGAGCGAGGAGGAGCTGCGGCGGGTGGAGGCTGCGGCGAATCGGGTGATCTACGAAGACCGCGCGATGCGTCCGCGTTGGGTGGAGCGCGAAGAGGCTGAGGCGATGCTGGCTCGGGGTGAGTTGCGTAAACTTCCTGAGCGTGCGGGGCGGATGAGGATTGTGGAGATGGAGGGCGTGGAGTTCAATGCCTGCGGTGGAACGCATGTGAGGTCTACGGGCGCGATCGGGGGGCTGTTGGTGCGGCGCGTCGAGAAGGTGAAGCAGGGGCAGCGGGTGGAATTCTGCTGCGGACTGCGCGCGGTAAGGGCGGCGGGGAGAGACTATGCACGACTGCGGGAGTTGGGAGCTCTGCTGAGTGTGGGGTCGGCGGATTTGACGGGGCGGGTTGCAGGTCTGATCGAGGATAAGAAGGCCAACGCCAAACGCATCAAGTCGCTGGAGAAAGAGCTCGCACAAAAGGGAACTGGCGTCTCATCCTAGAGCGTGGTTGGCGGCGCGAGTATTCTGTGCGTATGCGAATTTCGTTGCAGGATATGCTGGTCAAGCTGCCTCTGCCGGCGACCGAGAAATGGCCGCAAGGGGTGTGGGATGCGGAGGCGTTGGCGCATGGTTCGATGTCGCTGATCGTGTTTGCTCCGGCCGGCAAGGACTACCAGACGACGCATGGGCAGGATGAACTGTACATCGTGCATCGCGGCCATGGAGTGCTGCTGGTCGAAGAGGAGCGGTTTCCGTTTGTCGCAGGAGATGTTCTGTTCGTGCCGGCGAATGCACTGCACCGATTTGTCGAGTTCTCTGATGACCTCGTGACGTGGGCGGTGTTCTGGGGTCCGGAGGGTGGGGAATCTCCACATGGTCAGGGCGGTTAGGCTGTAGAGGTGAGTGTGTATTGCGATGTCGCGTTGCCGGTGCCTCTGGATCGGGCCTTTACGTACGAGCTCGGCGGGCTTGAGGCGGAGGTAGGCGCACGCGTGATGGTGCCGTTTGGCGGGCAGCGGCTGGTGGGTGTGGTAGTCGGGCTGCATGACGTTGCGCCGGACGATGACGTTGAAGTGAAACGAGTCCAGGAAGTGATGGACGAAGCAGCGTTGCTTCCGGGCGAGCTCATGGAGCTGGGGAAGTGGGTGGCGGCCTACTACTGCGCTCCGCTGGGCGAGGTGCTGCGCGGGATGATGCCGCTGACGGCGGAGGTGCGGCGGCAGTGGGTCTACAAGATTGGAGAACAGGGGCGGAAGGTGCTGTACGAGGGCGCGGCGAAGGGATCGTCGCGGCGGTCGAAGCTGAGCGTGGAAGATCAGAATCGCGAGTACGCCGTGCTGAATTATCTGGAGAGTGGAGTGGCCGGGAAGACGGCTACAATTCGCAGCGCGACCGGCGCGAATAAGGCGCTGCTGGATGCGATGGCGAAAAAGAAGTGGTTGGTGCGAGAGCCGTTGGCGGAGGTGAGGGATGCGAGGCGGGTGGAGTCTGTTGCCGTGCTGGTGGGAGAGAGTGAGTCCTTATCGCCAGTCCACCTTAGCGACGATGAGGCCGTCGCGAAGATGGGGCACCCGGCGATCGAGGGAGGGAAACGGCTGCCGAAGCTGAACGAAAATCAGCTCGCCCTGATGGCGGAGCTGGCTGGTTGTGGGGGCCGCGAGCTTGTGCGGGAGTTGCGCGGGCGGATGAGCGCGCGGGGTGTTCCAGACTCTACGCTGGGGACGTTGGTGAAGCGTGGCCTGGTGCGGTTGGAGGAGACGGCGCAGGCGTTTCATGTGACGGGCTTGCAGCAGGAGGGTAAGAAGTTTGCGCATGAGCACGTGCTGAACGAGGCGCAGACCGAGGCGCTGGGGACGATTGTCGCGGCAATGGAGCGTGGGGGGTTTCGCTCACACCTGCTGTATGGAATTACAGGCAGTGGCAAGACTGCGGTGTATGTGGCGGCGATGCAGCGGGCGCTGGCGGCGGGGAAGAGCGCGCTGCTGCTGGTTCCGGAAATTGGGTTGACACCGGGGACAGCGGCGCAGATGGTCGCGGCGTTCGGCGGCGAGGTCGCGCTGCTGCACTCGCAGCTCACGCCCGACGAGCGCGCCGAGCAGTGGCATAGGATTCGCCGAGGTGAGGCGCGGGTGGTGATTGGAACGCGCTCGGCGGTGTTTGCGCCGATGCCGGAGCTGGGACTGATTCTGGTCGATGAAGAGCATGACGGCAGCTACAAACAGGAAGAAACGCCGCGCTATCACGGGCGCGATGTTGCGGTGATGCGCGCAAAATTGTTGGGGTGCACGGTGGTGCTTGGCTCCGCGACGCCGTCGCTGGAGAGCTGGCAGAATGCCGAGCGCGGGCGTTACGCGCGGGTGGAAATCCTGGCGCGTGTAGAAGCCCGCCCACTGCCGAAGGTCGAGATGATCGATATGCGCGAAGAGTTCCGCGAGACTGGGCAGGAGCAGCTATTCTCGCGGCGGCTGATCGAGGTAACGCAGGCCACGATCGATCGCGGCGAGCAGGTGGTCATCCTGATCAACCGGCGTGGCTACAGCTTCGTCGTCATGTGCAGGAGTTGCGGGGAGAAACTCGAGTGCGAGAACTGCGCAATCTCGCTGACGTATCACAAGGGTGGCGAGGAGCATAGCCTGAATGGCGCGGCGAGGGTGGGGCAGCGGCTGGAGTGCCATTATTGCGGCTTCCGGCGAACGGTGCCGAAGGCTTGCCCGAAGTGTCAGAGTGAACATTTGTATTATCTCGGCGCGGGATCGCAGCAAGGCGAAGAGCGGCTGCAGGAGCTGTTTCCGGGGGCGCGGATCGGACGCATGGACCGTGATACCGTGCGCAGCCGCGGCGATATGGAGCGCCTGCTGGGCAAGCTGCAATCGGGCGAGATCAACCTGCTGGTGGGCACGCAGATGATCGCCAAAGGGCACGACATTCACGGCGTGACGCTGGTCGGCGTGGTGGGCGCGGACTTCGCCCTGGGGCTGCCGGACTTTCGCGCGGCCGAGCGGGTGTTTCAGCTACTGACCCAAGTGAGCGGGCGGGCTGGGCGCGGCGAGCTGCCGGGAAAAGTCCTGGTGCAGACGTATCAGCCGGACCATTACGTGAATCAGTTTGCGCGAGAGCACGACTACACCGGGTTCGCGGCGCGCGAGCTGTATTTCCGGCGGGCGATGCGTTATCCGCCGTTCAGCGTTCTGGCGAATGTCATCATCCAGAGCGAGCGGTTGGAGGAAGTGCTGGAGTGGTCGACGAAGCTCGGACGCTGGCTGCAGCAGCGCAAGCTGGACGGCGTGCGGGTGCTAGGCCCAGCGGCAGCGCCGAATTCACGGCTGAAACGCATCTACCGCTACCACTTAGTGCTGAAGGCCGACAGGCGCGATGTGTTGGGTGCTGCGCTGCGCGAGATGCTGGCCGTGGTGGATCGCGAGGAGATCCCGCGGCGGGCTGTCTTGGTGGATGTGGACCCGATGCACCTGATGTAGGTCTTCCGACCGATTCCCATGGCACGCAGGAAGTTCGAGGGTGCGTTTGGGGCAAAAACGACGCGCGAAAAAACGACGCACGAGGGCGAGGCCTCGTGCGTCGTTCCTGAGGCTCGGTGCTAGCCGAGCGCTTGGAGATCCTTGCCCGGCTTGAAACGGACGGCCTTGCCGGGCGTAATGGTGACCTCGGTCCCGGTGCGCGGATTTCGTCCGACGCCGGTCTTCCGGGGCTTGACGGTGAAGACGCCAAAGCCTCGGAGTTCGATACGGTCGCTACCGCCCAAGGCCTTCTTCATCGCTTCAAAAATGGCGTCCACGGCGGATTCTGCCTTGGTCCGTGGAAGGCCGGTGCGCTCAACTACTCGCTGGATTAGGTCCTGCTTGATCAATGGATGTCGCCTTCCTGGGCTCAAGTCCCACAACGTGCGGAGGTTCTGACTGACTTACAGCCTACACTGCGATGGTAGAAAGCAAGGATTTGGTTGTCAATTTTTCCTCAGGGGAGGTCGGCAAAATCTGACGGGGAGGCTCGGTATGGACTAAAGTTTGCGATAGGCTCAAAGGAACGCAATATCCGTGGAAAGGTTAGTGCGCGGCAAAACTGGCCGCAGCTGTGGGAACGAGATGTCGATTAAGAGCGATAGATGGATTCGGACGCAGGCTGTTGAGCACAAGATGATCGAACCGTTCAGTGAGAAGCAGGTGCGTGAGGGCGTGATCTCGTACGGGCTTTCGTCGTACGGATATGACCTGCGGGTCTCGAATGAGTTCAAGATTTTCACCAACGTGAATAGCGCAATCATCGATCCCAAGAATTTTGACGAGCGTTCGTTCGTGTCGGTTGAGGCAGACAGTATCATTGTCCCGCCCAACAGTTTCGCCCTGGCCCGCTCGGTGGAATACTTCCGCATTCCGCGCGATGTGCTGACGATCTGCGTGGGCAAGAGCACGTATGCGCGCTGCGGGATTATTGTGAATGTGACACCGTTCGAGCCCGAATGGGAGGGATTTGTGACGCTCGAGATTTCGAATACCACGCCCCTGCCAGCGCGCATCTATGCCAATGAAGGCCTGTGCCAGATACTTTTCTTCCAGAGCGATGAGGTATGCGAGGTAAGCTATGGAGATCGCAATGGCAAGTATCAGAGGCAGCAGGGGATTGTGTTGCCGAAGTTATAACAAAATCGCTGAACAATGGAGTCAGCGATGGAATCAGGACTGTTGGACGGTTGAATTCAACCTGCTGTAGGCGTAAGTCGGGACTGCTGGACGAGTGAAGAAGACTGTTGGGCGAACATCCAAACACCGCCGGACGGCGACAGAAAGACCGATCCCCGGCGTAATGAGAATCGCAGCTCGTGACGAATGAAGCGAAAGCGAATATCGGTGTAGTAGCGGCGGACTCCCTGCGTTCGATGGGGTTGGTCGCTATCCTCGAGGAAACCGCCGGCGTCGAGGCGTATCCCGTGAAGCTGGACGAGGTGTGCAGCGCCCCGGATCTTGACCTCGTCCTGCTCGACCTGCAGGAGCCGCTGGACGCTATCCTGCATACCATCATGCATATACGCAGGGAGCGGCCGTCGTTGAAGCCGGTGGTGATGGGCGAACCCTTGACCCCGGACCAGATACAGGCCGTCATCGGGGCAGGCGCGAAGGGTTTTCTGCTACGCAGTGCAGGTGTGAGCGAGATCAGCATGGCCATCGAGATCATCCTGGATGGATCCATCTGGGCGCCGCGCAAAGTCCTGGCGAGGCTCGTGGAGGCGGGAACGGCAGGAGCTGAAAGCCTGGCGCCGCCGCCCGCACAGCAGGAGTCCATAGAGCAGATGATCACCGGGCGCGAGCGTGAAGTGCTGCACCTGCTGATGAATGGGCGTTCCAATCGCGAGATTGCGGCGGCGATGGGAATTGAGCAGGCAACCGTGAAGGCACACCTCGGAAGGATGCTGCGCAAGACGCGGGCGAAGAATCGGGTGGAACTTACGCTGAGAGCAATGGAAGAGAAAGATGAGGACGAAGAGTAAGTTACCGTCGCAGGCCGCGAAGCCTCGATTTTGCAGGGAAAATCTGGGAGTAAGTCTTTAGTAACAATCAAAGGTCTACATTACTAGGTACTCTTGTAACCTATGATCGTAATGGTGCATAGTGAACACAGTACAAACCTGGGAGAATAGGGTTGCGAAAGTTGCCGCGAAAGCGCACTTTCGCAACCCACTTTTTTTGCGCTTTCGCAAGTCAATCAGGATGGGGGACAACCTGAGGGGGGGTGGCGTCCATCAGACCAAATGTAGCCGTGGGACGACATGTCCCTCACCTCCAAATTGTTTCGAACGAAAGGTTTAAATGAAAAAGGTTATTGGATTTCTGTGTGGTGTGGCGATGTGCGCAAGTGTCGTCTCTGCTCGGGCGCAGGATGATAGCAAGCTGACTGACCGCATGGCAGCTGCAACCGCGGTGATCGTGCAGGTCATGTCCGTTCCGGACAAGGCGATTCCGCAGTCGATTCTGTCGGGCGCGCATTGCGTGGTCGTCATTCCGTCGTACAAGAAGGCGGCGTTCGCGGTCGGAGCGCAATATGGTCAGGGTGTAGCGACCTGCCGCACGCCGCGTGGCTGGAGCGCTCCCGTGTTCGTGCAGTTGGCGGGCGGCAGCTTTGGATTCCAGATTGGCGGTCAGGCGACTGATTTGATCCTGGTTGCCATGAATCACAATGGCCTCCAGGACATGTTGAAGAACAAGGTTAAGCTGGGTGCAGACGCCGCGGCTTCGGCTGGTCCGGTTGGACGCAACGCGCAGGCAGGAACCGATTGGAAGCTCAACGCGGAGTTTCTGACGTACTCGCGCAGCAAGGGCTTGTTCGCCGGTATTGATCTGGATGGCACAGTACTCTCGCAGAATCAGGATGCTACGAGTGGACTGTATGGTCAGAGTGTCCACTACGAGGATATTTTGGGTGGAGGCGTGCCAACGCCTCCGAGTGCACGCAGCTTTGTGCGTACGGTCGCCCGTTACTTCGTAGTCTCGAAAGATAATCGCTAAACTGCAACTAGCTGGTCCGCGAAACCAGCTCCTAAAGCATGACTTACGGTAACAAAGAGGGGCGGCTCAGGCCGTCCCTCTTTGTTTGCGAACGCCCCACAGCACGCGAATTTGCCCCGAAGTTGCGTACACTGGGTGATGTTGGCGACTGCGATTCAGAACGTGGCGGTGCGAAGGATCAGTCTGCGTGAGCGGCTGGAGAACCTGGCGCTGCAGCTGGTGGCCGGAGCGGTGGGGATATTGCCGCGCAGCGTGGCCAGGGCCGCTGGCGCGGGCCTGGGTGCAGCGGCGTGGGTGATGTTGGGACGGTTGCGCCGCGTCGGCCTGCAGAATCTGGAACTGGCCATGCCGGAAAAGACCCAGCAGGAGCGCGAGGCAATTCTACGCGGCGTGTTTCGCTCGCTGGGAGGGCAGATTGGCGAGTTCTGCAAGATGAGCGGATACACCGCGGAGCAGGCGTCAAAATTCATCCGCTACGACGGGCTTGAGCATTATCTAGCTGCGCGCGAGAAGGGCAAAGGTGTGCTGGTGTTGACCGGCCACTTGGGAGCGTGGGAGCTCTCAAGCTTTTACCACTCGCTGATGGGGTATCCCATGTCGCTGGTGATCCGGCGGCTGGACAACCCATTGGTGGACGCGTTTGTGAACCACATCCGCTGCCTGCATGGAAACCGCGTGATTCACAAGGACGACTTCGCGCGCGGCCTGCTGAGCTCCATGCACCAGGGAGAGACGGTCGGCATCCTGATGGACACAAATATGACGCCGCCGCAGGGGGTGTTTGTGCCCTACTTCGGAGTGGAAGCCTGCACCGCGTCGGGCCTTGCGCGCGTTGCGCTCCACTCAGGCGCGGCGGTGCTGCCTGGGTTCCTGGTGTGGGAGGCGGCGGAGAAAAAGTACGTGCTCCGCTTTGGTCCGGAGCTGGAGCTGATTCGCACCGGCGACCTGGCCAGCGATATTTTGGCCAACACGGCGCTGTTTACGGCGACGATCGAGGCGTATGTGAGACGCTATCCCGAGCAGTGGCTGTGGGTGCATCGCCGCTGGAAGACCCGGCCTGAGGGCGAGGAGCGGCTCTACGGATGAGCGCGAAGACGCTGACTGCGATACAGATTGCGGAGCTGTTAGGAGTGGCTGCGACTTCGACGGCGGTGATTGCGCGTGTGTCGGCTCTTGAGAGCGCAGGGCCGGACGCGGTGGTGTTTGCGGAGGATGTGCGGTCCCTGTTGGCGGCGATGGCAACGAGTGCGGGTTTGATTCTGGCACGGCATGTCGGCGCGCAACCCGATGCGCGCGTGCTGGTGGTGAAGGATCCCCGCTATGCCTTCGCGCTGTGTGCAAAGGCGCTGGCCGGTGTGAGGACGCATAGTGAAGTGCATCCGTCCGCGGTGGTGGATGCGTCCGCGAAGCTGGGCGAGCGGGTGAAGATTGGTGCGCGCGCGGTGGTGGAAGCAGACGTGGTCCTGGGCGATGACGTCGAGATTGCCGCGGGGGCTGTGATTCTGCACGGCGTAGAGATTGGGAATCGGGTTGTGGTGCAGGCTGGCGCAGTCCTCGGAGCAACCGGTTTTGGCTATGCGCGCAATGCGCAGACGGGCGAGCACCTTTTGTTTCCGCAGCAGGGGCGGCTGGTGATTGAGGACGACGTGGAGATTGGCGCGAACACCACAATCGATCGCGGAGCGCTGGGCGAGACCCGCATCGGAAGCGGGACCAAGATCGACGACCAGGTGCACATTGGACACAACTGCAGGATCGGGAAAAATGTCCTGATGGCGTCGCAGGTGGGAATCTCGGGGTCGTGCGTGGTCGAGGATGGCGCCGTGCTGGCAGGGCAGGTGGGGCTGGGCGATCACGTCCACATCGGGCCGGGAGTAATCCTCGGTGGGGCTGCCGGCGTGTTTCCGGGTAAGCACCTCGAGGGCCCGGGGCAGATGTTTATGGGCGTGCCCGCCGAGCCGCTGAAGGATTATCTGAAGACGATCGCGCGCGTGCGGCGTCTGAAGTAAAGACGGGCGAGGTGACTATGGCGATCGTCGTGGTGGGCGGACATACGCGGAATATCGGCAAGACCAGCGTGGTGGCTGGGCTGATTGCTGCGCTACCGCAGAGGCGGTGGACGGCAATCAAGATTACGCAATTTGGCCATGGAGTGTGCTCGGCCAACGGGGAGCCGTGCGATTGCGAGACGGCCGACCACACGATTGCGATCAGCCAGGAGCGCGACCGCTCGAGCGGAACAGACTCGTCGCGGTATCTTGCCGCGGGGGCTGCGAGGTCCTTCTGGGTGCGCACCCGGCAGGGGCAATTGAGCGAGGCGATGCCGCGCGTGCGTGCCCTGCTGGCAGAATCGGAGAACGCCATTGTGGAGTCGAACAGCGTGCTGCGCTTTCTGCAGCCGGATGTGTCGCTGAGCGTGCTGGACCCGGGCGTTGAGGATTTCAAGGCGTCGGCGCTGCGCTATCTTGACCGTGTGGACGCGCTGGTCGTGCCCAAGGGCGCAGTGTTTATCGAGGGGTGGGGAGGGGTGTCGCTGCGGATGATCCAGTGCAAGCGGCGGTTCGAATTCGCTGCGCCGGAATATTGCACACCGGAGCTGACGGGGTTCGTAGAGGATCGGCTCGGCGCTCTGATAGGGCGCGGCTAGATGCTTTGGACAGGCAGCGTCATCAAGTCATTTACGCAGGCGACTTCGCGTTGGACGAACGGCTCAGCGTAGCGAACGCCGGCCAACAGCCCATAGTGGCGGGCGGTGGCGAAGGTGCGCTCGCGGATATCGTCTTCCGGCACGAACAGGTCAGCTCCCGTGGGCTGCGTTCCGTACTGCGAGTGATAGGCGAGCAAGGATTGCAACCGCGTCTCGATGTGCGGGGTGATGTCGACGACGAAGGTCGGCCGTACGTCGGCGTACAGGGATGCGTAGAGAATCTTGTACGGCCGGTGCGGTGCGCCGAGTTCCGCGGGGAGATCGAGTCGCGACAGGCCAGCCGCGAAGCATGCCTCGTAGCCTAATTTCGAGGCCGTGTAGTGGTCGGGATGGCGGCCCTCCCAGTAAGGGAGAATCACGACGCGCGGACGAAGCCGGCGCAGCACGGCGGCGATCTTGAGGCGATTTTCCTGGGTATTCTGCACGTTGCCGTCCGGCAGATCGAGGGCTTCGCGATGGGAGACGCGGAGGATATTCGCGGCGGCTTCCGCCTCGGCGGCTCGCTCTTCGGCGGTACCCCGAGTGCCAGCCTCGCCGCGCGTGAGATCGAGGATGCCCGTGCGCCAACCCAGCGATTGCTGGACGAGAAGCGTCCCGCCGCAGGTCTGCTCGACGTCATCGCGATGCGCAGCGATGGCAAGGATGTCGAGCAGACCTGTTTCGGCGGGGTATGAGGCCTGCGGCGTGGCCATAAGGTTAGTCCGCGCTGTTGGTCTCGGCGTCCATGTAGGCTACGTCGAAGACGGTACCTTGCACAGTAAAGTTGATGTTATCGATCTCCGAACCGGGAGTTCCGCCATTGGCGTCGATCTGCTGGGTTTCAACAATCGGCGATGGATTGGGACCGGTGTAGAACGCGTGAACCTGGCCGCCGTACCCGGTATACACCTTGTAGTAGTTCTGCACCCAGCACAGGCCGGTAGCGCTGCCGTAGTAATACTGATTCTGGTTCGTGTTCACGTATGGGACCACAATCGGGGTTACGGTCGAGACGTTGGATTGGACCACAGCCGGAATGATCGTGGCCGGTGGGGTGGAGGTGCCGGTGGTCGTCATGGTCAGGCAGTTGTAGTTGCCCGCCTGATCGGTATAGCCCTGCGAAGCCAACTCTGCGGCTGCCGTTGCTGCTCGCACGCCATTGGCGCAGTTCGAGGAAGCAATCCACATTGTGTTGCTGTCGGCGAACAGCAGCTTGGTATGCGTGCCGTCGGAGATGGAGACAGGCGCGCTGACAGCGTAGGAGCTGAGATTCATGGTGGTCAGGTTGCCGGCGAAGAGCCCCTTATACTTGCCGCTGGTTTGCAGTTGCTGACCAGCCAGGTAAAGGTAGGTTCCATCAGAAACGGAGGCCGTAACGCCGCCAGGAATCAGGACGGGGTTGGCGACAGGACTGCCGGTGGGGCTGGTAAGCGTGGACATCGGGGACGGCGCACCCGTGCTCAACGGATCAACCGTTGGCACCGAGTCGATATTTAGCGCCGACGTATCGAGCAGGGCAACGCTTGAGGTAGTCCCGCCATTTTCCGGGCCCGAGTTGAGAACATACGCAGTATTGCCATCGATGGAGAAATCGACGTTCACCGGGCGATCGTAGTTGCCGGCAACCGGAACGACACAATAAGCAGGCAGAAGCAGCGGTTCGCAGTCCACGTAGCCGGGAGGACGCACGGGATTAGCCGTCGCCGGCAGTTTCACGATGCGATACAGCGTGTTCGAATTCTGCACCATCGCCAACACGACGCTGAATCCCGGATTGATGACAACCTTGTTGACGCCGGGAAGATTCAGGCTATAGGAGACGCCGCCCGTATAAAACACCAGCAGTCCCGCCTGTTGCGCGGCTCCCGCAAAGGCCAGGCCGAGCGGCGAGGCGGCCGCGGACGCAGGTTGCGGGTTGAAGGTCGTAATTGTCCCGCCCTGGGTTTCCTTGCTGTAGTTAATGTCGATCAGGTTCCCATCGTTGTAGGAGAGCACGTAGCCGGTGGTCTGTTCGGGGAAATTGAGAATGCTGACAGGCTGAGCCTCAGAATAGCCCGAGATCGGGAACTGCTTGGTGGTGTTCTGGACATTTCCACGCAGGTTGCGAAGGCCATCGAGCATCTGCAGCCCTCCGGAAGTTCCGGTCGCAGAAAAAGCCACAAGAACCCGTTCAAGCATCTTGCTGGGCGGGACAGGGCGACCCGCATAGCCGTACTCAGGAGTCTTGTACAGGACGACGACACCGCAACCAGAGAGTGCAAGCGTGGCCGTGGCCAGCAGGATGCCCGACGCAATCAGGGCAGAGAAACTTCTTATCTTCAACGTGAACCGCTCCAAACGTCAGCCGCCAACTACACGGGGTCTGCAATTTCTAAGCCAAGTATAACAGGGCAAACTGCCGAATCTGTCCGGGATTTGGCCCGTTCCCAGGGCGGGCGGAGAAGCCCCCAGCGTTATACGATTGAGGATTAGACGATCCAAATCGCTGGGCGGTAGAGGAGATCAATGGCATCTGCAGTCGACAGACTTTTCGGGGGTGATACCGTCCTTTGCGACGGCGCCATGGGCACAATGCTCTACAGCTGTGGTGTGTTCATCAACCGCTGTTACGACGAACTGAACGTAACCCAGGCGGATACGGTGCGCTCCGTGCACCAGCAGTATCTGCAGGCAGGTGCCGAGATCATCGAGACCAACACGTTTGGAGCCAATAGTTTCCGGCTGGAGCGGTTTGGCCTGCGCGACAAGGTGAGCGAGTTCAACCGCGCCGGCGCCGCCATTGCCCGGCAGTGCGTGGACGCCATCCGCGAGAAGCAGGGAAGCCAGGCGTTTGTGGCGGGCGCCATGGGACCTCTGGGCTTGCGGCTGGAACCGCTGGGCAAAACCAGCCTGGAGGAGGCCCGCGCTGCCTTCGCCGAACAGATTGCCGCGCTGGCGGTAGGCGGCGTCGACCTGCTCATGCTCGAGACCATGATGTCCGTGGACGAGGCAGAGCAGGCCGTGCTGGCTGCGCGCGAGGTAGCCCCGCAGTTGAAGGTGGTCGTGCTGTTTACGGTGGACGAGGAATCGAATTGCCTCGATGGCACGAGCCCCGAGGTTGCCGCGCAGCGCATGGTCGCCGTCGGCGCCGACGCGGTTGGATGCAACTGCAGTACCGGTCCGGCCGCTGTGCTCAGCGCGGTGGAGCGTATGCGCGCCGTGACCAAGCTTCCCATCGTCGCAATGCCCAATGCCGGCATGCCGCGCAATGTGGAGGGGCGAAATATCTATCTCACCTCGCCCGAGTACATGGGCAGCTTTGCCCGCAAGTTCGTGCGTGCGGGAGCCAACTGGGTGGGTGGCTGTTGCGGCACTACGCCGGCGCACATTCGCGCGATGCGCAGTGCCCTGCGCGCGATGGAGGCGCAGGAAGCGGGCGAGACGGCAGTCGCACAGGTGAGCACCGCAAACGCGAGTTTCGCCGCAGATGCGACGCGTGAGGCAGGCATTGAGCCTCCTCCGTTGCGCGAAAGGTCGCACGTTGGCAAATGCATTGCCGAGGGTAAGTTCCTCACGATGGTGGAGATTGTTCCGCCCAAGGGTTTCGACTGCGAGAAGGAGCTCGCCGGGGCAGCCTTGCTGGCCCGGTACGGTGTGGACGCGATCAACGTGCCCGACTCGCCGCGCGCCAGTGCGCGGATGAGCGCGCAAAGCCTGTGCGTGCAGATTCAACAGAAGGTCGGCATCGAGACGATTCTGCACTACACCTGCCGTGATCGAAACGTGCTGAGCATTCAGAGCGACCTGCTGGGCGCGGCTTCCATCGGTCTGAAGAATATCCTTTGCCTCACCGGCGATCCGCCCAAGATGGGGAACTATCCGGATGCGACCGCGGTCTTCGACGTAGACGCGATTGGCCTCGTGAATATTGTGCACGGCTTGAACCAGGGCCTCGATATCGGGCGCAATCCAATCGGTGGCTCCACGGGTTTTACGATCTCGGCGGCGGCAAATCCCGGAGTCAACGACATCGAGCATGAGGTGCGTCGGTTCGCGTACAAGGTAGAGGCTGGCGCCGAGTTCTGCATCACGCAGCCTGTCTTCGATCTGAAGCTGCTGGAAGACTTTCTGCGTCGCATCGAGGGTTTCCGGATCCCGGTGATTGCCGGCATCTGGCCGCTGACCAGCGTGCGCAACGCAGAGTTCATGAAGAACGATCTGCGGGTGTCCATGCCCGACGAGATTCTCGCCCGCATGGCCGCGGCGCCCGACAAAGACTCGGCCCTCGCCGAGGGCGTGGCAATCGCCCGCGAGATGCTGGAGAACGTTCGCGGGTCTGTGCAGGGCGTGCAGGTGAGTGCGCCCTTCGGGAAGTACGCTTTAACCACCGAAGTGCTGGGCTTGTATGAGGAGGTGAAGTAATGGCGAGCTTTGAGGATCAGATGGCGGAGTTGGAGAGGGTCGTCGATCAGCTGGAAAAGGGCGATCTGACCCTGGAAGAAAATGTCACCCTGTTTGAGCGCGGGGTGAAGCTATCCGATGCGTGCAAGGCGCAGCTGGCCAGCGCCGAAAGCCGCATCCAGGTACTGTTGGACCCCGAAGCGGGTGGCGCCCCGCGGGTGGAGGATCTTGCGGTCGCGGCTGCGGATGAAGAGGACGCAGATGAGGGGGAGGAAGAGTATGACGACGGCCGTCTGTAGGTGGGAGCCAGCGGCTAGCGGTCGCGGCTGGTAACGAAGCCGGGAACCCAAAGCAGGGCCCGCTTGTAATCGCTCTCGGGGAGGTCTGCGATCGACTGCCGCGCAGCCTCGGCATAGGCGCAGGCAGTGTCCATGGCGTAAGACAGCGAGCCGTGGCGGTGCAGGATTTCGAGGATGTCGGCGTGCGCGACGCGGGCAAAGCTGCGGTCGGCCAGGACGGTGCGGATGGCCTCGCGGTCGGCTCCCGTCCCGCGCTCCAGCGCATGAATCACGGCCAGGGTCGCTTTGCCCTCGCGCAGGTCGGAGGCAGCGGGTTTGCCGAGGATCTCGTCGTTGGCGGTTAGGTCAAGAACGTCATCGACGATCTGGAAGGCCAGGCCAAGGTTGCGGCCGTACTCACCCAGCGTGTCCTCAAACGGCCGCTCGCCGTCGCCGAGCGTGGGATTCGCAACCACGGCCCCAAGCTGCATGGACACCTTGAAGAGGCATGCGGTCTTGCGATAAATCAGGTCGAAATACTCTTCCTCGTTGATCAGGTGGCCGAGCTTTTCCATCTGCAGCAGCTCGCCTTCGACCATCTCCTGGGTCAGCGAAATCAGCAGATCGAGGATGCGGAAGTTGCGTTCGGCCAACGCGGTCTGGAAGGCCTGCATGTACAGCCAGTCGCCGGCGAGGACGCACTTGGCGTTGCCCCAGGTGGTGTTGGAAGAGGGCCGGCCGCGGCGTGTGTTCGCCTCGTCGATGATGTCGTCGTGCACCAGCGTGGCCGTGTGCAGCATCTCGACGACCGCGCCAAGGCGGATGCGTGCGTCGCTCTCGCAGTGGAGGGATTTGGCGGAAAGCAGCAGCAGGAGCGGGCGAATGCGCTTGCCGCCGCCTGCAATCAGATAGTTGGCGATGTCCGTGACGACGGCAACCGGTGAATCGGCCTGCCGGGAGAATTCGACCTCAATCGCAGCAAGATCATCCTTCAGGAGGTCGAATACTTCGGCAGCCGTCGCGATGGAGATCGTGCTCATATTGGGTTAAGAGTAGCAGGTGATCGAATCTACAGGGTGTGATTTGAAGACGGTTGGCGCTCGGATTGCGCCTAATCAACGCTAGTTCGAGCGGAAGTTCGTGAACTGGAGGTCGACTCCAATATCCTTGCCGCGCAGCAGCGCAATGATCTGCTGCAGCGTATCGCGGTCCTTGCTGGTCACGCGCACGGTGTCGCCCTGGATGCTGGCTTGCGCCTTCAACTTCGAATCCTTGATGAGCGCGACGATCTTCTTGGCGGGTTCCGACGAGATGCCCTGCTTTAGCTTGATCTTCTGCCGAACGGAAGAGTTTGAGGCCGGCTCAATCTTCTCGTACTCCAGATTCTTGAGCGAGACACTGCGCTTGACGAACTTCTGCGCCAGGATTTCGATCACGGCCTTAAGCGTGTACTCGTCCTGCGAGGCCAGCTGCACCACGTCGTCGCCCTCAAGCACGATGCTGGACTTGGAGTTCTTGAGGTCGAAGCGCGCGTGGACCTCCTTGCTCGCCTGGTCGATCGCGTTCTTTACTTCCTGGATATCGACCTTGCTCACGATATCGAAACTGTTATCCGCAGCCATGTTTTTCGTCCTCTTACAGATTTAGATGCCGTGTAGCGGGTGATTGCTCTTCATTGTGTCAGAAGTGCGCCGAATCCGACAGTGACGTCGGGAACAGCGCGCCAAAATTGGATGTGGTTAGCTCCGCCAGCTCCTCCACGGTGATTCCGCGCAGTTCGGCTACGAAGCGTGCCGTGTGGGCGACGAAGGCGGGCTCGTTGGTCTGCCCACGCAGTGGGATAGGCGCAAGAAAAGGCGCATCAGTTTCGACCAAAATGCGATCGGCAGGCGCGCTCGCAGCCACTGCCTGGATCGTCGTCGACTTCGGATAGGTCACGTTCCCCGCAAAGGAGAGATAAAACCCGGCCGCCAGCGAGCGCACGGCCTGGTCCTCATTCCCCGAGAAGCAGTGCATGATGCCCGCCAGCCCAGTGGGCGTCCAATGTTCGGCGATCAGCGAGAGTAAATCTTCCCAGGCATCCGCCGGCTCGTACTTGGCCTTCGCGGCGGGGATGGCCAGCTCGGACGTCCGGCAATGGATGGTGATGGGCTTGCCCGCGGCGGCGGCGATCTTCATCTGCGCGATGAACGCGGCCTGCTGGGTGGCAATGTCTGGGTTATCGAGGTGATAGTAGTCGAGCCCGATCTCCCCAACGGCCAGGCAGCGCGGGTCAGCGGCAAGCGCCTCAAGCTTCGAAAGATTCTCAGCCGTAGCCCGGTGCGCCTCCTGCGGATGAATGCCTACGGTAGCCCAAATCTCCGGATGCGTGCGGGCGAGATCGAGCGCGCGGTGCATGGTGTCGGGTCCGTCGCCGATGCCGATCGCAAGCAGCTTCCCGACGCCGGCATCACGCGCATGCGCGAGGATCGCCGCAAGATCCTCGTAGTCGTCGAGATGGCAATGCGAGTCGATGAGCATAGTTACTTGAGCCGCGAGCCGAGGGCGATGTCCTCACCGAACGTCGCGAGGACCGGCTTGCCGTTTTCGCCGTGCGAAGCAGCCAGCAGCATCCCGTGAGACTCCAGCCCGCGCATCTTGCGTGGCGCGAGGTTCGTGATCACGACGATGCGCCGGCCGATCAACTCTTCGGGCGCATACCACTCGGCAATGCCCGACAAGATTTGGCGCTTGCCGAACTCGCCGAGATCCACTTCGAGGCGCAGCAGCTTATCGGCCTTCGGAATGCGCTCGGCAACGACGATCTGCGCAACCCGCAGCTCGACCTTAGCGAAGTCGTCGATGGTGATCTGCGGTGTTGGCTGCTCTCCGTTCTCAGGTGTCAGAGGCGCAGGAGGCTGCTGCGCGAAGATGCCGCTGGCATGGGCCTGGGTGTGAGAGACGATATCGCTGGGCCCGGTGGTGAGCGCGGAACTGCCGCCGACGGGGAGCACGGGCACCGGATCAAGCGTAGTGGTGCGCGGCGCAGCGTCGGGCGCTGTGGTGGGCGGAGCGGCAGCGGGGTCCGTGGGATTGGTATCTACGGGGGTGGGGTTTTCCATGTCACTCATAATTTGTGCAAGTCCTTTATCTGCTCGGGGGAAGATAGGCCCAAGCGGCCCAAGTTTGGTGCCAGGCTTTAGCCCGCCCCATTCGAGGTTATTAAGTTCGCCGTTGCGAGCGGCGACTTCGATGTCACCCAAACCAAGCTGCGCCCAGACCTTGGCGGTAGCAAAGGGCAGAATCGGATAAAGCAAGGCAGTGATGATGCGAATGGATTCGGCGGCAGTGTAGAGTGTGGAGCGCCGGCCTTCCTGCGAGATCTCTGTCTCGGTTGCAGCCCAGGGCTTGCGTGAGGTGATGAACTGGTCGACATGCGTTACACCGGAAGCGATCGCTGCTAGAGTTTGATCGAAGCTGTTCA
>Ga0302312_10000807_pt1 | contig 20891 bp, 17 predicted proteins | sample III_Palsa_N2_1_FD_200529 | JGI IMG/M metagenome (GOLD analysis project Ga0302312, IMG submission 200529) | Peat permafrost microbial communities from Stordalen Mire near Abisko, Sweden - III_Palsa_N2_1 | ecosystem: Environmental > Terrestrial > Soil > Palsa > Peat permafrost | place: Sweden... | reverse complement strand
GCGGCTACGCGGTCGCCGATGCGCTTGATGAATTTGACCGGGGTGTTGAGGTCTAACGGCACGGGTTGAGGATAGCAGTGGTGGGTGTGGGAGAACTTCCTTCCTGTAAGGCCGCCTATGGTCGGTCTGGAATTGCGTAGACACGAAGTATTTCTCCGGACTCCAGAGTCAAGACATAGGGATGATTGTCGCCGATAGCGATTTGTTGCAAAGTTTGGCGGTCTTTCTTGGTAAGGCTGATGAATCCGGCCCCGGAGAGGTCATCTGAACGAAGAACGGAGAGCCATTCACGCCGCACCATGCCATCAAAGTCGCCACGCTGTGTGCGACAGAGGGCGAGAAGATCATGCTGCTGCTCGGAGGCATCGACGACGCGGCATGCGCAGGCTGAACCTCGCTGCTCCAGGGACGGATCGCCACAGAGAAGATTATGGACGGTTTGCGTCTTCTGCTTGTGCCCTTCGGCATCGAAGATCGCCAGATTGTAGAAACCGCGCTCTTGCGAATCGTAGAGGTCATACCACTGGTGCGAGGAAGATTCGAAGGGTGGATTCTCGGAGTAAAACAGGTAGTAGGGAAACTCGCCCCAGCCACGAAAAAAATCATCTTCGGTTTCTATCAAATCAGGGCTGCTCTGCTGCACAGCCGTCGGCAGAACATCTTGACCCCGATAGATGAATGTCTCCAGGCCCGAGACAGACGACCTTCCTGTAGCCTGAAGCACGTTCTGGCATACCGCATCGTTATGCATTTTGAATGGTTCTGCATCCGATGCTCCAAGAGCTAGCGTTGGATTGCCACGGAAGGGTCTGTCCGATACACATTCTGGCCCAGAACGCATGTTCGGGATCGAGATCAACTTGGTGTTGTATCGATACAAGAGGCGCCTCAGGGGGGATTCTCCAAGAGAAAAATCCAACATGACCCATTTATCATTCACAATTCGGGCTCCAGCAAGGAGGCCTTGTGCCACGTCTGTTGTGTGGACACTGTCGACGATCTTCCACTGCTCCAGATCGATGACGGTAATGATCGTGTCTGGTTTGCGTGCGACGTAACCTCTTGGAGCGAAGAGGAGGAATTCGGATTTTTCCATCCAGTCCGCTCCAGCGGAGGCGACGGCATAATGTCCGTCCGGTGTGATCTGCACATCTATATTGATGCGGTCTAAGTATTTCGCATCGGCTGAACTCCAGCCGGGAACGTTGAGTACCTCGGTGACTGGGCTTTCCGTCCACCATTTTCTGAGCCTAACAAGGGGCCACTTGCCGCTCGTGTCGGAGTCGAGAACCAGAAGGCTTTGATCGGGAGCGACTCGCATCGAGAAATACTGCCGCGCAGTCATATCGGAAAATGGGGAATGATCATACTGTCCGCGTGAGGAGGATACGGTGAGATGTATCTGCTGTGTGGGTTTGAGCTCATTCTGGGCCAGTGCACAAACAGATGCGCTACTCCAGATGATCGCGGTGGTCAGTAAGCGACAGATGCCGGGCTTGAGCATGAGGGTAATCGTAAAGGGTCGGGAAATAGACAGGTGAACTATTGGGACACTTCTTGAAGTGTCCCAAGGTGACGGTTCTTGTTGAGTTGTGAGTTATGAGGTATTCGAGTTATGAGAGAGAGTTTGCAGCAGCCACGAAAAGCGTACCTCAGCGGCTAAAGCCGCATCGCAAGGTAAGCATTTATGGCACGGGTAAACCCGTGCCCCTTCGAGGGTGAAGTGACTGGTGTGATGGTGGTTGACGGATACATTGTCGAATGTTCTATCATGGGCTCGTGATGTACTTCTCCAAAAGCTAAACCGGACAGATAAACCACAGGCCGTGACCAGCAGTCGGGGCCTCCTTGTTTTAAATCTGTCATCGACGGCGCGTATCAGCGCTGCTCCCCAACGGTTTAGAAAAATTGGAGAAGTTATGTCCTGGTCTGAACGTTATGTTCAGGATCACAGGCGGCGAACGGACTGCGCCATCCACCGCGCGTGTGTGCAACTCGCCTCAGATCCTACCGCTTTCAATAAATTTCAAGAGATGTTGACCTGCATCCGGAAGCGAGCGCCACGTTTGTTCGAGGCGCCAGTCTCCGACGGTCGTCATCTCGGTGTCGACGCGCTCGTGAATCTGTCTCGGTTCTGCGGCGCGCCTATTCGCCCGGCGCTCGAATGGGCGGGTACGTCGTCCTCGTGGCGGCCTGCGGTTTCGTCGTTGGCGCACCACCTTATTTGCGAGTACAAAGTTCCGATGTTTCTTGCTTCTTCCTGGTATGCGACTGACGCTGCTGCGGACCAGAAACGCGGTTGGTTTGTCGCACATTCGCGCGGAGCCAGCTTTCGATCGCTCGACCTGCCGATTGTGATGACCCGAAAGATGGAACATATCTTCCTGGCATCGGAGGACCATCTGCCAATCGAACACGCCATGCGCCGAGCGGAGTTGCTCGCTCTGGGAGCGCCTGCCGAATTTGTGGAGGCGATACTGTCTACTCGATTGGCAACAGACTTGCGACATAGCGAGTTCTGGCGCACTGTTTGGATGTTCTTAATCGCGAATGCTAGTGATATCGATCCAATGCAGATTGGTCCCATGATCGACTATATTCAGGCGATTCGGCATGATCGAACGCAGGATGGAAGGATGGAATTCGGTTCGCCGCAGCCAGCGTTTTCGATGAAAGGTCGAACAGTGCAGTCAATGCTGCGGCTGATGCGCGATTGGCATCGGAGTCTTGGAACGGGAAGCGCATCCCTCTCATGGACACGGTCATCTTTTGAACCTTCATTATTCGAAGAACTGAGCCGAGAGGGGTCAGAGATGCCTAGACGCTGGCAAATGATAGAACTGATCAATAGTGCTCAACTCCGAAGAGAAGGCGCCGCACTGCATCATTGCGTCGCGAGCTATGCTGATCGCTGCTATCGCGGGAGCTCAAGCATTTGGTCACTTCGCTTTTGGCAGGCTGAAAAGATTCACCATGTGCTAACCGTCGAAGTCGATCTGAAGAGGCGTGCTGTCATTCAAGCTCGCGGCCGGGCGAATCGCGCCGCTTCAGGGAAACCGCTCCGGTTGCTGCAAGATTGGGCTGTTCGGGAGAGATTGCGGATGGCTATATGAAAATTTGCTGCAACGAAAAGCCGCTACCTCAGCGGCTGAAGCCGTGTGCTCGGGAAGCGTTTATGGCACGGGTAAACCCGTGCCCCTTCGAGGGAGGATTTCGATAGATGCCCATGTGTGTGCCGGTTTGGTCGATGCTCAAAGATTGACCCGATTCTTCAGCCCATGCTAGCGTCAAAGTATGGCGTTTTCTCTGCATTGTTGTTGTCGCTGCTACCAACCCTTCGTTGGGTGAGCTGCGACCTTCTCGGATATTCCTGAAACGCCTTTTCTAAAGCTCATCCGCATCCTCCATCGTTTACCCGTAGCTTTCGTCCACAAACCGGCATCTTTGCCTGGGTTTGTTTGCGACGGTTTAGCTCTGGAGAGATCCTATGCAACTTGCAATAGAGGAACTACTTGTAGGTGATGTGAGCAGCACCTTGATCCAATCCGATGAGATCTTGAAGACGCCTGAGGAGCTCGCGAAGATCGTCTCGCTGTTTGCGTCGTCGGATGGGTGGTTAGACCGGGTGCGGCTGCGCGCCGATGATCGCTGGTATGAGCGGCTGTATCACGGGCCGGACTATGACATTTGGGCGATTAGCTGGATGCCGGGGCAATCCACGGGCTTCCATGACCATGGTGAGTCCGCGGGAGCCTTTGTTGTAACGACTGGTGTTCTTGAGGAGCATCGTCCGGGGGTGCAGACCGTCGTGCTACATCCGGGTGAGCCGCGCACGTTCGATTCCGATTACGCGCATGATGTTCGTAATGTCTCGCTGGCGCCGGCGGTTAGCATTCATGCTTATTCGCCTCCGCTGAATGAGATGAACGAGTACGAGCTGGATGGGAGTGAACTGGTTCCGCGTGAACGCGCGTCTGAGCGGGCTGAGACGCTTGAGCAGGAGCGGCGTTTGCAGCGGCGGGGAACCGCAAAACGGACCGGCGCCTTGAGCATTGAGCAGGTGCTTTCAGCGGCGCGTGCGCGGCTGCGGCGGGTCTCTCCGGATGAGGCCTATGAGGCGGTGGCCGAAGCGGAGGCGATACTCGTGGATATTCGTCCAGAGGGCCAGCGCGCGATTGAGGGCAGTATTCCGGGTGCGTTAGTGGTGGAGCGTAATGTGCTTGAGTGGCGGTTCGATCCGGCATCCAGCTCGCGGCTGCCGGTCGCGACGGATCATGACATACAGGTGATTGTGTTCTGTTCTGAAGGCTATACTTCGAGTCTCGCAGCTGCGGCGTTGCAGGATCTCGGACTTTGGCGCACGACGGATATTGTTGGTGGATATCATGCGTGGAGCGCAGCGGGTCTGCCGACTGTGCCATAAGGATTAGGAGCGAAGATGAGGATCAAGATAGCCAGTGTTGGGGAGCCTGTGCTGCGTAATGTGGCGCGAGCACTTCGTCCGGAGGAGATCGGAAGCCAGCGCATTCGCGAGTTGATTGAGCACATGCGAGAGACTCTGGCGGACGCGCCGGGGGTTGGGTTGGCGGCTCCACAGATTGGGGAGTCTTTGCAGTTGGTGATTGTCGAGGACAAGGCGGAGTATCACGCTAATTTGAAAGCGGAGGAGCTGGCGGAACGCGAGCGGCGGCCGGTTTCGTTCCATGTGCTTATCAATCCGGAGATTGAGCTTTTATCGCCGCCGGAGGTGAGCTTTTTTGAAGGCTGTCTGAGCCTGCCCGGCTTTGTGGCGATGGTGCCGCGTGCGCGGAGGGTGAGGGTTCGGGCTTTGAACGAAGCGGGTGAGCTTAGAGAGATTGAAGCAGAGGGCTGGTACGCGCGCATTCTGCAACATGAGATCGATCATCTGAGTGGGACTCTATATATCGACCGCATGTGGAGCCGCAGCTTTTCTTCTCTGGACCACTACACCAGGCACTGGAAGTCCAAGTCTGCTGGTGAACTTGCGCGCGAATTCCGACGCGCGGAGTAATGCGCGTCTAGGACGCGGGAGTATTCGCCGCCGCGATGGCGTCCTGGAGCGCTTGCCCGTCAATGCTGCCGAGGCCCGTGCAGGCGTCCCATCCGGGGCCCGCTGGATAGCCGGTTACGCCATGGTAGCTGTTGTTTGCGGGGCCCGGGGCACCGACGATATCGTGGAAGGTGGATGCCGGAAGAGCGTACAGGCTCGTATTGAGGTATCCGACCGGAGCGCCTAGATTGCCGTTGATCCGGGCGATTAGACCCGCATAGAGCGGCGCTACAGCGCTGGTGCCTCCGATGGGCCTGGGCGGCTGGCCGCCGATGACCTGCAGATAGCCGCTGTAGGGACTGGCGTTTCCTGCGATATCCGGAAGGCCGCGGCCGGGGGTGCCGGTCTGATTGCGGTTGGGAAGGTGGGCGGCATCCTGATAGGCCGGTACGGCGAAGCGGGCACTTATGCCGCCGCCTGTCGCACCGCTGTCGTTCCAGACCCATTCTTCAAAGGACGCGCCATTGATGTTGCCGATGGTCGTGCCGCCGCATGCGGTCACCCAGATGTCGGTGGCTGGATAATTGGTCTGGGCCTGGGTGCTGCTTTCGCTGTAGGCACCACTGTCGCCGGATGAGATTAATACGGTGATCTTGGCGGTGGAGGCATCCTCAAAGAGACTCGTGAACTGGGCGTACTCGCTGGCGGAGAAGGTGGGAGTATCGGGATCGTCAGGCCCCCAGCCGTAGCTTATGGAGATGATGGATGGCTGCGGCTCGCCTGGCTTGGGAAGGATCATCATCTGCAAGGCGAGGAGCATGTCCTGGATCTGGCCGCCGACAAAGTAGACGGCGATGGTGGCCTTGGGCGCAATGGCTCCGGCGACCGTGATGTCGAGTCCGGTTTCACCGTCGGAGTTACCCGAATTTTGCACGCCATTGACGGGAACGTCGGTGATTTGCGGCATCGGCAAATTGCCCAGCGCTGCCATCGTGCCCTGAATATCGGAGGTGGAGTAGCCGGCGGGAGTGTTGCCGATCTGCATCTCGTAGATGCCAATCGTCTGGCCCGAGCCATCGCCCGGTGGAAAGTTGTAGAGGCTTGCGACCTGCGCGGGGGTCAAATTTCCAGTGTTCGGCGGGTCCACGCCCGGACTCAACAGAGCCACAGCGGCCGAAGGAAAATGCGTGGCCTCAACGTTGCGATTGGTGAGGCCGACGACTGCTTCCACATAATTCGCGATCGATGCTGGAAGGTTCACTGCGCCGTCGTGGCTGCGATAGGCTCCCTTGGCGTATTGGTAGTCGTTGAGCTGGAGGGAGAAGGCCTTGTTGACGGCGTCGGCGGAGCCGGAGACGATCACGGAACGTCGCGCGGGGTCGGCGTCCACGACCTGCAGGCCGGCTTGCTTCGCGAAGTTGACGACGGCCTCCATCTCGGCGGGCTCGGCTCCGTGCGATGCCGCGAAGGCCTCGCGTGTGGGGCGCGCCGATGGTTTGGCGAGGACCTCTTCCGTCTTTGCGGGCGTGTGAGCCTGGTTGCGGCGCAGGAGAATCGTGACGGTAAGTTGCTGGGCGCCGTCGGTCGGCTGGAGTGTGATGGAATCTTTTGGGTGGGGATGTTCGCTGCCTGGCAGCGACACGAATGCGGATGTAGCCATTGCGGCCTCCTGAATTTCAGCTTTGCTCGACGAAGTAGCGTTCAACCCGGGAATGCTTCAGCTTATGGGGCTTTTGATATGTTTTTTGAACTTTATGCAGGCAGGCCCTGTAGGTCACAGCCAGGTTCTATCGACCGATGGTAAACCCGAAGGCCCGTCCGCTCTCAAGGAGCAACCCCGAGCGGGGAGCTTTCGGAGAACGTTGCCGAGTCTAGCAAAGTTTTGCGCGATTGCAAGTGAAATTTCAATGCCGTCGCCGGAGTCTGACAGACTTTCCCCGTTGCGTCCGAGAGGTGGTCAGACCGAAAGCGGCGTCCGATGCGGCTGCGCTGGGCCATTTTTCTGAAGCCTGTCCTGGCGTATGCGCGCCATAGAGATCAGATGAAGGATGAGCAGGAGCGGGACGATGAAGGTGGGGATCAGGCACAGGGGAAGCAGCCCCATGAGGCGTGTCGATGTTCCGTGAGCCAGGATTCCCAGCTTGCTGTCTGAAGACAATACGCCGGCAGCAATCGCGATGATGAGATCGGCGGCTCCTGCCAGCTGCCATACGAATTGCAAACGAGGCGATATCTTCTTCCGGGATATGGCGATCGCTACGAGGGGCGCTGTTATGCCGATTGCCATATCGCCAAGTCCGGCGGGATAGGCAAACGATGGCGGAAGCATCTTCTTTGCGAGCAGGATGAGAAAGACGATGCCGCCAATTCGCCATGTATGTATGGCGGTCACGACTGCCGGGTTGAGCGCGAGGACGAAGCCGCGAAACGCTGTGGAGAGCCGAAACCAAAGGATGTAGAGGACGATGGGCAGTAGCGCGGCTACTCCCAACGGAATGGGGACATCCATCGAATAGCGCGAATCGCCGCCGAAGACGCCGATGTATGCGGCCGCAAGAATGACAAGTAGCCAGGCTGCGAGGAGGGTTGCGATGCTTTTGCCGTTAGTGCGAACGCCTGAATGATTCATGCTAGTTTCCTTGTGTCGGCTTGGCCGAGAGGTTGGCGACTGCGGTTGATAAAAGAAGCAGCTCGTTCCATTGCTGCTTGCCGAGCAATCTGTGAGTCTCTTTTTGAATGGCATCCCACGCGGGTTGAAGCCGCTTCAGTTCTGCCTCGCCGGCCTCGGTGAGGCTCAGCCAGCGCTCTCTGCGGTCTTTTCCTTTGGCGGCCTTCAGGAGGCCGTCTTTGCGCAAGATCTGTGTGGCGCGGGTGAGCGTTGTGTTGTCCATGGCGAGGAACTCCGCGAGGTCGCCGAGCAGCTTGGGCCCGGTGAGCGAGAGCGCCTGCAGGATGGAGAACTGCGTCATGCGCCCCCCGAGCGGACGCATGGAATCGTCATAAAGCTGGGTGAGGACGCGAGAGGCCCGGCGGAGGTTGGCGCACAGGCAGGGGAGGGTGATTCTGCTCTTCATGCAGATTAGGTGCATATACATCTATTTCAGATTCACAGAATTTTGTACTTCTTTTCCCGCGCTGGACGCGACGGATGCCTGATAGGACTGCCAAGGCGGTGGCGGGAGCAATACAATCGTGGGATGGCGCAGGTGTCGAAGGTCGACCTGGTGGGTGTGGGATTGAATGCTACCGACACTCTCATACGGCTAGCGGAGTTTCCTGAGTGTGGGTCGAAGGTGGAGTATGAGAGCGAAGCGGTGGCTCTTGGTGGGCAGGTGGCAAGTGCCGTGGTGGCTTGCCAGACGTGGGGTGTGAGCACACGCTATGTGGGGAAGTTGGGCGACGATAGCGCCGCGGCCCTGCATGCGAGTGAGTTTCAGCGGACCGGAGTTGAGGCGCAGTTGATTTATGTGCCGGGGGCGGCGAGCTCGAAGTCGCTGATCCTGGTGGACCGGCAGGGGGAGCGGACGGTGCTTTGCCGGCGGGATGAGCGGTTGCGGCTGCAGCCGGAGGAGTTGGAGCGCGACTGGATTACCAGCGCGCGGGTGCTGCATGTGGATGGGCATGACACCGCCGCGGCTACAGTGGCGGCTCGATGGGCGCGTGAGGCGGGTGTGCTGGTCTCGGCCGATCTGGATGAGACCTATCCGGGGGTGGAGGCGCTGATGGAGAGCGTCGACTACTTGATTGTGAATAAGGAGTTTCCGCATAAACTGACGGGCGAGAGCGATGTGAAGGCGGCGCTGCGGCAGATTCAGCAGCGGTATGGGTGCTTGCTGACGGCGGCTACGCTGGGGCCGGATGGCGTGGTGGCTTGGGATGGAGAGCGCTACCACTATGCTGCGGCGTACCGGGTGCCGGTGGTGGATACAACGGGCGCCGGGGATACGTTTCGGGCCGGGTTTATCTATGGATTGCTGCAAGGGTGGGCTCTGGAGCGGCAGTTGGCGTTCTCGTGCGCGGCGGGGGCGTTGAACTGCATGAATGAGGGTGCGAGGGGTGGGTTGAAGCCGGTTGCGGAGATTGAGGCGCTGATGGCTTCGACTCCGCAGTACGAGATGGCTGAGGTTGTGGCTGAGGTCTGATTTGCCGGTGGATTCGGGCTTCTACGGGCATAAAATGGCCGCATGAAAAATCTCTTTGAAGCGGCGACACTGGAAGAGGTGCAGTCGCGGCTGGCATCGTTGCAGCCGGATAGCGAGCGGGTTTGGGGCTCGATGAATGTGGCGCAGATGTTGGCGCACTGCTCGGCGGGGATGGAGATGGCGGTGGGAGAGATGTGCCCACCGCGAATGTTCATCGGGAGCCTGATTGGGGCGTTCGTGAAGTCGAAGGCGCTGGGGAACGATGAGCCGATGCGCAGGAACTCACCAACCGTGAAGGACCTTGTGGTGAAGGACGACCGGGACTTTGGGATGGAACGGGAGCGCTTGAGCGGCCTGGTCGAGCGGTTTGCCGCAGGTGGGGCGCAGGGGTGTACGGAGCATCCTCATGCTTTCTTTGGGAGGCTGACGCCCGCCGAGTGGGCGGAGTTGACGTACAAGCACCTGGATCATCATCTACGGCAGTTTGGGGCTTAGATTTCCGGGATGGTGCGAAGGGGAGTGGCACTGGGGGTGCGTGGGATTGAGGGAATGGGTGCGGGACGTTGGATAATAGGGTTGACGCTTTCGTATGGAATCTTTTCTCTCGCGGTATAAAAATTCGCTGGTGCTGATTGTGATCGTGCTGGCGCAGGCGATTGCGCTGGCCGTGCAGGTGCAGCGGCCAAAGAATGCGATGGGAGGCGTGGAGCCGGACGGAAGGCATACGACGGTGCTGCGGTATTGGGCCGTGTCCCTGGTTTCGCCGTTTGAGAAGGTGATCCACTGGTCGAGCTTCGATGTGAGGCACGTGTGGTCGGGCTATGTGGGCCTGCGGCATACGCACCAGGAGAACCAGCAACTGCAACTGGAACTCGCGCGGATGCGATTGGAGCAGGCGGCGTTTGCCGAGGATGCGGCGCAGGGGCGGCGGTTGCAGGCGTTGCTGGCATTCAAGCAGCAGTACATCAACTCGACGGTGGCGGCGCAGGTGATTGGGACGAGCGGGTCGGATAGCTCGCGGATACTGTATCTGGATAAGGGCTCGGCGGATGGGTTGAAGCCGGATCAGGCGGTGATTACGCCGAATGGCGTGGTGGGCAAGCTGAGGGATGTGTTTCCGCATACGGCGCAGTTGCTGCTGCTGAATGATGCGACCAGTGGGGCAGGGGTGATTCTGTCGTCGACGCGGATACGCGGGATTCTGCGCGGGACGGCGAATGGCAGTGTGCAGATCAATAATCTGACGGCGGATAGCCGGATCAAGACGGGCGAGAAGGTCATCACGTCGGGCGGGGATATGGTGTTTCCGCGAGGGCTGCCGGTGGGGGTAATTCAGTCGATTGCGCCGGACCCGCAGCACCAGCCGTATATGGCGATTACGATCAAGCCGGATGCGGACCTTTCGCGGCTGGAAGAGGTGTTGGTGATTACGGGCACGCAGGCCGTTATGCCCGTCGCGGCGCAACAGGATGCGGCAGCGGCGGACGCTACAGCAGCGCAGCAGGACGCGCAGCGGGCGGCGGATATCGTCGCAGAGAGATTGCCGGGCGCGGATGCGGCTACGGGTTCCACGGGGTCTACTGGATCTACGGGCGGAGAGCCGGTGATTCCGAAGTCGCCCGGGGCGTTGCATCCGGATAAGTACTCGCCGGGCGCACCGCCACCGGCAGACGAGATGACGCCCGGGGCGGCGGCGCCGAAGTAAGGGTTTGGAACGCAAAGGTTTGCAGAGCAGGGCAGTGAGGGTTGATGGCGGAACATAGTTATACATCGCGACGTGAGCTTGACCAGTACGGATTCAATTCCGCCGTGGCGCTGCTGGTGCCGCTGGGTTGCATCCTGCTGCAGGCGGTGTTGCCGAAGACGTTTCCGCGGCTGGCCATCTTCGATCTTCCGCTGATCGTGGTGATCTTCTTCGCGGTGGCACGTCGAAACCCTATTGCAGGAACAATTACCGGAACGCTGGTTGGTTTATTTCAGGATGGGCTGACGAACCATCCGTTTGGCGTGAATGGCATCGCGAAGGGAATTATCGGCTACGCGGCCGCCAGCGTTGGATATGCGGTGGATGTGGACAACCTCATCAATCGCATCGTGTTGAACTTTGGTTTCAGCTTGTTGCAGAGCGGGTTGCTGTACCTCATCGCGCGGCTGCTGCTTGGAGATATGACCGCGAGATTGCTGCCGGTGCATGAGTTGATTCGGGCGGTCTGTAACGCGGCATTGTCGGTGCCGGTGTTTTATGTGCTGGATAGATTCAAGAGCAGGGATTAGGGAGTAGGGTAGAGCGCATGGAGAGGAACATCGGTCGCGAAGAGAAGCTTTCGCCGACAAAGCTGCACATGACGCAGTATGTCGTGGCAGCGGTGATGTTCGTGCTGGGCATTGGGCTCTGGCGGCTGCAGGTGCTGGGCGCCACCAACTACCGGGTGCTGGCGGAGCAGAACCGGATTCGCAAGGTGCCGGTGCTGGCGCCGCGAGGCAAGATCTTCGATCGCGAAGGGCGGATTATCGTCGATAACTATCCTTCGGTGAGCTGCTATCTGCTGCGCGATCCGCAGCAGAAAGTGGATGCGGACCTGCCTCTGATCTCGAGCGGGCTGCATATTCCGGTGGAGCAGATCCAGGCGATTCTGAAGCACTTTCAATATGCGCCGAAGTATCAGCCAATTCCGTTGAAGGTGGATATTACGCCGGATGAGCAGGCGTTTATCGCGGCGCATCGCGACGAGCTGCCGGAGCTGGAGACGCTGGATGAGCAGCGGCGGCTGTATCCGAAGAACGGCTTTCTGGCGCACCTGATCGGCTATGTGGGCGAGGTCAGCGAGAACGACCTGAACAACGATAAGTATGCGGCGTACTCGCCGGGCGATGTGGTGGGCAAGTCAGGCGTGGAAGAGACCTACGACGCTGTGCTGCGTGGGGTGGATGGATCGCGCGATGTGATTGTGAACTCCCACGGTAAAGAGGTTGGCGTTGCTGGGCAGGAGCTGGCTACGCCGGGTAAAGACCTTCGGCTGACGATTGACCTGGATGTGCAGCGCGCGGCGGAGAAGGCGCTGGAAGGCAAGCAGGGCGCAATCGTCGCGATGGACCCGCATACGGGCGAGATTCTGGCAATGGCGTCGAGGCCGACGTTCGATCCGAATGAGTTTGCGGTGCGGCTGACGAAGGCTTACTGGAACTCGATCAATACGAACCCCGACCACCCGATGATGAACAAGACGATCCAGGCGCAACTGGCGCCGGGGTCTACGTTCAAGGTGATTATGACGCTGGCCGGGTTGCAGGAGAACGTGGCGCAGGATATGCACGTGGAGTGCAATGGCGGGGCGACGTTTTATGGTCACTTCTTTGCCTGCGACCGGCATCATGGGGCGGTGGATATTCATAGTGCGCTGCCTTACTCGTGCGATACGTTTTTTTACACGTTGGCGAACAAATTGGGGATCGACACGATGGCGCGGTATGCGACTTCGGTGGGGATCGGGGTGAAGACCGGGGTGGACCTGCCGGACGAGGCCGCGGGGATTATGCCGAGTGAGGCATGGAAGATGAAGACGCAGCACGATAAGTGGTATGCGGGTGAGACGATCTCGGTGGGAATCGGGCAGGGCGCGATTGAGGCGACGCCGCTGCAGTTAGCCAGGGCGATCAGCGGCATTGCGAGCGGTGGCGTGTTGCGGCGGCCGCATGTGGTGTTTGACGATGAGCTGAAGCCGGAAGAGCTTTCGGCGATTGAGAGCACGTATCCGGGCTCGGGGAATAAGACGATTCCGCTGACGCCGGCGAACTGGCAGTTGATTACCGACGATCTGGCAAACGTGACCGGGCCAAGTGGGACGGCCGCCGCGGCCCACATGGCAGACGTGGACTTTGCAGGCAAGACCGGGACCGCGCAGGTGATGAGCCATACGGCGCTGGCGTCTTCGGGCAAGGGGCATAATACCGAGCCAAACGCCTGGTTTGTGGGGATGGCGCCAAGGCGGAATCCGGACATTGTGGTGGCCGTGCTTTGGGAGCATGGGGTCTGGGGGCAATACTCGGCAAAGCTGGCGGCGCAGGTGATTGATGCCTACGTGACCAAGCAGCGCGCGAAGGCAGGAAACCTGATGAAGGTGGCGGCAGTGGCTCCGAAGACAGATGCGCCGGTGGAGCAGACGCCGAAGAAGGAAGAGGCGCCGGGCGTGTCAGGTGGACAGTAAACCGTTCACCGTCACGGTGAAAAACCACCGTAAACCACCGTCCGTACGACCGTAAAAACGACCGCCTCCCACCGTGTCGTTCACCGTCAAAAACAGTGAAAACCCTTATCTTTACAGGCGTTTTCAAATTGTTCCACGTGGAACAATTTGCCGTTCCCCACCGTTTCATGGTCAAACCGGTCGTTTTCCCCTCCCCAACTCCTAATTCCTCGTTCCTCCCACCCTCCCCCCTCTCCAAAAACACCATCCCCACGGTCCGTACGGTTGAAGGTGGAAGAGTGAGGTAGCGGCTACACTTGGGAGGAATGTTTCGTTCGCGGTTTAGGGATTTCGACTGGGTGCTGCTTGGGTTTGTGCTCATGCTGTCGGTTATCAGTGTGCTTGAGATCCGGTCGGCTACGGCGATGACCAAGTTTCATGGGTTTCAGCAGAAGCAGATGCTGTTCCTGGCCGTGGGGCTGGTGGGAATGTTTGCGATCTCGCTGGTGGATTATCACCGGCTGCTGGATATCGCCTACTGGGCCTATGGTGTGGGAATCGTTTCGCTGGTGGCCGTGCGGCTGGTAGGAACAAAGGTGTTGGGGGGACGGCGGTGGATCAACCTTGGCGGTGGAATTCACTTCCAGCCCAGCGAGTGGGTGAAGCTGGTGCTGATCCTGTGGGCAGCCCGCTTCTTCTGGCAGGTGGTGACCGATGGGTCCGAGATGAGCTGGAAGGATATTGGCAAAGCCTTTGGTTGCATAGGTTTACCAATGGCGCTGGTACTGATTCAGCCCGACCTGGGGACGACACTGACGTATCTGCCTGTGTTGATCTGCGGGCTATTTCTAGGCGGAATTCGGCTGAAGCAGGTAGGAGTGATCCTGTTGGTGCTGGTCTGCCTGGGTGGGCTGGTGTTTGCGAGCGGCAAACGCCTGAAACCCTATCAGCAAGCCAGAATCAACGCGTTTTTGAATCCTGATTCAGACCCGAAGGGATCGGGCTACCAGATTCGGCAGTCGCTGATTGCCGTCGGATCAGGCGGAATCTGGGGCAAGGGGACCAACAAGGGCACACAGACGCAGGGGGACTTTCTGCCGATTCCTTATACAGACTTTATCTTTGCGGCCTTCTGCGAGGAGCATGGATTTATTGGGGCAGTGGTGGTGCTGCTGCTGTACTTCCTGATCCTGATGCGGTTGATCCAGAATGCGCAGACGGCGGCCGATCCGCCAGGGACGTTCATCGTCATGGGCGTGATGGCGGTAACGCTGTTTCAGATCGCGGTCAATATAGGTATGTGCGTGGGGATGATGCCGGTGACGGGCATTCCGCTGCCGCTGATGAGCTATGGCGGGTCGTCGATTATCTTCACGTTCCTGGCGTTGGGGATTGTGATGAATATAAGGATGAGGCGGTTTGTGAATTAGAGCGGTGAATAAGAGCCAGAGTGTTAGCGCTGGATATCTTATTGATTTCGCAAGCCTTATTCGCCATTCTCGTTTCACTACTCACTATTCACCGCTTTTGGTGCATACTAGAGACAGATGTTCGGCCAGAGGGCCGGACATGTTCGGCGCATGGCTGGGACGCGAATATTCCCCAGGCAGCGCTTATAGAAAGAATTTTAGAAGGCCGGCCAGGTACGGATCAGTTTTCCGAGAAGCCGGACAGGTTTTGAGAATGAACGTGAACAGACGGTTAACGGCCCCACCTCTCGACGAGGTTGAGTTGGTCACAAACTCTGTTCGCGCTATTTTGCCGGAGGGCGTTGGTAAGAAGCCCAAGGCAGGCGGTACTCCACTGGAAAGCTTCTCTCTCTTCACACGCCTGGGGGTGCGCGATATGCGTATGCCGGGCCTCTCCCGCTTTGGCGGGGGTTTGCAATGGAAGGTAGAACCAGTCTCCGCAACTCAGTCCCTGTTCGTCTCAGAGGGAGCAGCCTTAGGGAGCTAGGCTCCTGAGAGGCGCGATCTTCGCCTGTTCTGCCCGCTGATCCGGCCTTTGAGCCAGGATGAGCAGAAAGCAGAGCAAGATGTCGAAGGAAATTTATATATCCAGCACGCCGCACGAGACGCGGCTGGCAATTGTCGAAAAAGACGAACTAACAGAGATTTATTACGAGCGTGAGAACGAGTACACGCTGGCGGGGTCGATTTATAACGGCCGCGTGACGCGGGTGCTTCCGGGCATGCAGTCCAGTTTTGTGGACATCGGCCTGGAGCGGGACGCGTTTCTTTACATCACCGACTTCATGGAAGAGGCAGGCGACTCGGCTGACTTTGAGGCCGCTGATGGCTCGCGTGGGCGTGGTGGTGATCGGGGCCGCAGCAATGGGCGTAGCCGCTCCACCGAAGAGGGTGCTGCGCCGGTTATTGAGGGCGAAGCGCCGGTTCGGACTGAGGGTTCTGGTGAAGGGCGCAGGGATCGTGGAGATCGCGGTGGCCGGGATCGGAATCGTGACCGTGGGGATCGCGGACGCCGGGACGGCGGCCAGCGTGAGCCGCAGGGCGAATTTGTGGCCGCTCCGGCTCCGACCCCGAATGAGGGTTTAAGCGGTGCGCCTGGTGAGGGCGATGAGATTGGTGAAGGCGCTCCGGGTGCCGATGGCGGGCGCCGGTGGCGTGGACGGCGTGGACGGCGTCGTGGGCGTGGCGGCAGCGATGAATTGCCGGAAGGCACACAGACTGCGGGCGACGGGTTTGAGGCTCCGGTAGCAGAGGCTGTGGCGACCGAGGTTGCGCCGCGTGAGTCTTCACCGCGTGGTGAACGCTCGCGTGACGGTGGACGCGACCGTGATCGCGGTGGACGTACTCGCGGGCGGCTGGATGCGATTCGTGAGCGGTTTGCGCCGCGTGGGGATCGTAGTGCGGCGGCGGATACGTCTTCGGATGAGGGCTTTGATATCAGCGCCTCGGAGGCGCCGATTGAGCCGATTATTCTGCCGGGCGAGTCGTTGGGCAAGTATCGTCCGCGCGAAGAGGGTAGCGAGGCTGCTGCAGCGAAGCCGGTGAATGAGATTGTGCTGACGCCGAAGCCCTCCAGCGAAGTTGTGCTGACTGGATGGGACGGTGGCGCGACGCTGCCGGGTGAGACGATTCGCCCGCGCGGTGGAAACTCAGAGTCGCGGAGCTCGGAGCCTCGTGGCGATCGTGATCGTGATCGTGGATCGCGTGATGGCCGTGGGCGTGATGATTCGCGCGGCGGCGGGCGTGACCGTCGCAGAGAACGCGATGGACAGCGTGGCCGTGGCGATGAGACGCCGCGTGTGGCTCGGTATGAGTCGCAGAAGATCGATCCGGCGGAGGCAGTGTTGCCGGCGGTGACCTCGCAGCATGATGTAGAAGCGCCGATACAGCCGTTCAGCGATGACGCTCCGGATTATGAGACGCAGACGTTCGAGGCCGATCTTCAGGCGCAGGCGCATGCTTCGCACCATGAGGTGGCTGAGACTGTGCCGGAGCCGGTTGAGTTCCATGAGACGGTTGCGGAATATGAGCCGGAAGAGGATGCTTCGGCGTCGTTCCGGGTTGATCCTGCCGGGCAGAGAGAGTTTCGGCAGAGTGCGCCGGAAGAGGATCTGGCCGAGATTGCGTTTGAAGATGTCGAGGAGCATGAGGCTGCGCCCGCTGAGCATGAGACCGCGCCGGTGGAAGAGAAGTCGCCGGAGCATGAGTTCACGACGGTGCAGTCTACGGGCGAGATGATCTCCGAAGGTGGCATTGAAGCGGCGCCGCAGGATGCGGAGAAGCCGGCAGCGCCGATCGCGCATGAAGCCGCAGTGCAGGCGGTGGAGCTTTGGAAGGCCGAGCAGACGCTTGTGCCGATCATCGATCCGATCTCCTCGGGTTCGCAGATGTTTGCCCCTGGCGATGGAGAGCTTGAAGAAGAGCTGCTCGATGATGAAGACGGCGAGCTGCCGAGCTTGCAAGCCAGCGCGAGTGTTGACGATCTGGAAGAAGAGACGCTGGAAGGTGCGGCGGACCTTGGAACGATGCTGCGGGAGATGTCCATTGACCAGATCACGCAGCCGGAGGGTTCGGTTGATGATCTCGAGGACGATGATGACTTCGATATCGATGAAGAGGATATTGAGGAAGACGCGTTTGAGAGCGATGAAGAGCTTTCGGGTAGCGATGCAAGCGAGGCCGACGAAGAAGAGTTCGCCGAAGAGGGCAACTTTGACGAGAACGGCGAAGCTACGGCGGTTGTTGGCGAAGGACAGGTTGCGCCGCGTGAAGGCGATGCTGCTCGTCGCGGACGGAGAGATGGACGTCGCGGTGGACGCGATCGCGGAGGCCGTGAGGGCTCGCGTGATGCGCGGTCGCGCGAGGGTTCGCGTGAGAGCGGATCGAGAGACCGGCGCGGTATGGCTGGCTCGCGGTCGGGCGGACGGCAGCGGCACTCGGTGCAGGCGAGCGATCTGCCGGCGATCAGCGATCTGCTGAAGCCGGGGCAAGAAGTTTTGGTGCAGATTGCCAAGGAGCCGATTGCGAAGAAGGGTGCGCGCATTACGTCGCACATCGCGCTGCCGGGTCGCTTCCTGGTGTTTATGCCGACCGTGAACCACACGGGTGTTTCGCGCAAGATTGAGAGCGATACGGAACGCCGGCGGTTGAAGGAGATTCTGCTGAGCGAGAAGGGCGAGGCGAGCGGTGGATTCATCGTACGCACGGCCGCTTCAGGCGCGAGCGAAGAAGAGCTTCGGAGCGATCTGAGATTCCTTCTCAATTTGTGGGCTGATATCAAGCAGCGGTCGGAGTCGTCGAAGTCGCCGGCGCTGATCTATCACGATCTGAACTTGATTGAGCGGATTCTGCGTGACCAGGTTACGGATAACTTCTCGGCGATCTGGGTGGACACGGAGACGGAGTACGAACGCGTGCTGCGGTTCCTGCAACGGTTCCAGCCGAACCTGATTCGGCGCGTGAAGCTTTATTCGAAGGACACGCCGCTGTTTGAGCAGTTCGGGATTACCGAAGAGATCAACAAGGCGCTACGTGCGAAGGTGTGGCTGAAGTCGGGTGGGTCGATTGTGATCAACCAGACCGAGGCGCTGGTCGCGATCGACATCAATACCGGCAAGTTCGTAGGTAAGACGACCAAGCTGGAAGATACGATCCTGAAGACAAACCTGGATGCGATTCCGGAGATTGTGCGGCAGATTCGGCTGCGCGATCTGGGCGGAATCATCATTATCGACTTCATCGATATGGACGAGCGGAAGAATCGCAATCGCGTGATGGCCGCGCTCGAAGATGAGTTGAAGAAGGACCGCGCACCTTCCAAGGTGCTGCAGTTCAATGACTTCGGCCTGGTTGCGATTACTCGTAAACGCGTGAAGCAGTCGCTGGAGCGTACGCTATCTACGACCTGCGGCGTCTGCGCGGGGACGGGCATGGTGAAGTCGCCGGTGACCGTCTGCAACGATATCTACATCGAGATGCGGAAGATGCATAAGCTGCTGGATAAGGGCGACATCATGCTTCGGGTGCATCCTGAGGTGGTGAAGCAGCTCAAGAATGGCGGCGGAAAGTGGCTACAGGAGATGGAAGAGATGTCGGGTAAGACGATTCTCGTGAAGAGCGATCCTGCGCTGCATCCGGAGCAGTTTGATATCCACTAAGAAGCAGGTAGTAGGACGTAGACAGTGAAGAGCGGCGGCCCGGTGGGCCGCCGCTCTTTGTTGGTTGGGAGATCGATGTAGAGGAGATATTACTTCGTTGTGATGTCTTCCATGAAAGCGGCTACTTCGGTCTTTTGGGGATCGTTCAGCGCGCGAAGTCCCTGGATTACGCCTGATCGATCTGCGGTGGAGCGGTTTTGGTTGAACTTTCGTTTGCCTTCAATGCGGAGGATGGGCATCTCAAAGCCGACGATGGCTTTGAGTTGGGAGTCGATGTAGTTGGATGGAGCGTCGGTGACTAGCCATGGCTTGGCGAAGGCGGCTTCGTGGCGGTCGGTGAGCCGGGTGACGATCTGGCGAAGGCGCTCGGCGTCGTCGAAGAAGTTGAGCTTGCCATAGGCGTGGATGGCGGCGTAGTTCCAGGTGGGAACGACGCGACCGGTCTCCTGCTTAGCGGGATACCAGGAGGGACTGACGTAGGTGTCGGGGCCGGTGAAGATGAGGAGGGCTTCGACGCCGGGGTCGCTTTGCTGCCATTGCAGATTGGCTCGGGAGACGTGACCGAGGATAGTTCCATAGGGGCCGCGCTGCTCGTCCAGAAGGATGGGAAGGTGGGTTGCTACGAGGCCTGCGGAGGTAATGGAGACTAGCGTAGCGAGCGAATTCTGCTGCATGTCTGCGTGGAGGATGTTGAGGTCTTCTACGCGGAAATCTTTGGGTATATACATGGCTTGCTCCTGCGGAAGCTGGTGCGCTGGCTTGATGATAGCGGGTGGCAGTTAGCGCACGCGGGTGAAGGCGAGCGATAGCGTGCGGTGAGGCTGATGAGGGGCATCGCCGCTTAGTGCCTGGTGTGCATCGAACAATTGCATGTGGACGATATTGTTGCTGATAGGGTCGAACATCTTTATGACGTTCGCTTGGTATGGTCATCTGAAGTACAAAAACGTGGCGCTGTGGAAGGTGATTCTTGTCAGTTGGTCGATTGCATTCTTTGAATACTGCCTGCAGGTGCCGGCTAATCGTATTGGGTCGAAGACGTTTTCGCCGGACCAGCTCAAGGTGATCCAGGAGTGCATCACGCTGACGGTGTTTGGGGTGTTTAGCGTGTTCTACTTTGGCGACAAGCTGCACTGGAACCATTTTGTTGCGTTTGGATGCCTGGTGGCAGGGGCGTTCTTTATGTTTCACAAGTTCTGACAGTTGGGGGCAGAGGGTTGGTGGTTGTGGATAAGGTTGGTTCGATCTGGGAAGAACCATACTTGGTTCTAGATATCCACTGAAATCTGTGGGATGAGGGCGATAAGGTCTTGAACCTTGGGGAGATGCAAGGGATACTCGCAGATAGAAGTAGAGCGGTCGCATGGTGCGGCTGGATTTTTGAACTCAGACCCTGACTTATACCTAGAGACGAGTGCCGTGAGCCGATATTGTCGAGAAGACGTTCTTAGAATTCTCCGCTTGCCCACCCGCCAACTCGCTGCATGGGAGCGAGCCGGGCTGATTGAAACCTCCGAAACCTATTCTTTTGATGGACTTGTGCAGTTGCGTAAGCTGCGCGACCTGGCGGCTGAACGGATCTCTGTGAAGAGTATTCGGCGGTCGGTGGATGCTATGCAGAAGGTTTCGGGGATGGCTAATCCGCTTTTGGAGTCGGCGGCGGTTCGGTCGCGGACTGGGTTGGCTTTTCGGCAGTGGGGAGCGCTGGTTGACCCGGTGACCCGGCAGATGGCGTTTGACTTTGAGTTGGCTCCATGTGCTGGAATGATTGTAGTTAGGGCCAATGGACAAGCCCCCTCGAGGCTGGCTGGCGAGGTGCAGGAGATGTTTCTGCGCGCGGTTCGGCTGGAGGAGCGGGGAGAGACTTTGTCGGAGGCTAAGACGTTGTACGAGACGATTCTGGAGATGCAGCCGGAACATGCGCCTGC
>Ga0302312_10000805_pt1 | contig 20898 bp, 10 predicted proteins | sample III_Palsa_N2_1_FD_200529 | JGI IMG/M metagenome (GOLD analysis project Ga0302312, IMG submission 200529) | Peat permafrost microbial communities from Stordalen Mire near Abisko, Sweden - III_Palsa_N2_1 | ecosystem: Environmental > Terrestrial > Soil > Palsa > Peat permafrost | place: Sweden... | reverse complement strand
CCGATGCCGGCGGCCAGGTCTTCCACATAAGTAGGCGTACGCCACTGGTCGGAAACGACCTGGATCCGCTTACCTGCTTCCAGGTTTGTTTTTACCCATGTAATGATATTACTACGGGAGCCTGTGAAGGGTGTCCCATAGACCAACACCGTCCGGGCAATGGCCCATTCAAGGCCGCTTGCCCGAACAAGGGCCTCTGCCTCCCATTTGCTGCGCCCGTATACGCTTAAGGGCCCGGGGGTGTCGTCTTCCCGATAAGGCCCACCAATCCCGTCAAAAATGAAGTCGGTGGAGACAAAAATGAAGCGGGACTTGACCAGGGAAGCGCCTTCCAGGAGGATCTCCGTCCCCTGCACATTTGTACGGTAGCAATCCTCCGGGTGTAATTCACAGGGATCCACCTGTGTCATCGCCCCGGCGTGTACGATTACGGCCGGCTGTACGGCTTGCAGGACAGCCCTCACTTGTTCCCCGCTTGTAAAGTCCATTTCGATGTACCGGAATTTTTCCCCTTCGGAGAAAGGGAGGCGGTTCACGCCCTTCCCGGTAGCCACCACAGCAAACCCACGTTCCAGCAAGTCCTTTATGAGGAATTGCCCCAGCAGGCCATTGGCCCCTGTTATTAAAATAGTACTCATTTATAGTCCATTCCCAGGTTAAACATAACAAAACTCCATATGTCAGCGGCCTCATCAATCACCTTTGAAGTCGGCTTACCCGCTCCATGTCCGGCTTTACTGTCAATGCGGATCAATACCGGATTGGGACCGGCATTGTATTCCTGCAAGCGGGCTGCAAACTTGAAAGAATGAGCAGGCACTACCCTGTCGTCGTGATCTGCAGTCGTAACCAGGGTAGCCGGATAAGAAACCCCGGGTTGAAGATTGTGGTAAGGAGAATAATGATAGAGATAGTCAAAATCTTCCTTGTGATCGCTGCTCCCGTATTCTACCGCCCACGCCCAGCCCACGGTGAACTTCTGATACCGAAGCATATCCATGACGCCTACCTGGGGAATGGCGACCTTAAACAGGTCCGGGCGTTGGGTCATACAGGCGCCCACCAGGAGTCCCCCGTTGGAACCTCCCCGGATAGCCATCTTTCCTTTACTGGTATAGTGCGCTGCGATCAGGTATTCTGCGGCGCCGATCATGTCGTTGAATACATTCTGTTTGTGATGCAACATGCCTGCTTTATGCCAATCTTCCCCGTATTCACTGCCCCCGCGCAAGGTTACCTGGGCATAAATCCCCCCTTGCTCCAAAAAGAATACATTCGATATGCTGAAAGCGGGGGTCAGCGGTATATTGAATCCTCCGTATCCGTAAAGCAATACCGGGTTCTGCCCGTTTAATACCAGGCCCTTGCGGTAAGTGAGGAACATCGGCACCGGGGTCCCGTCCTTTGAATGGAAGAAGACCTGGTGCGTTTCATATTGATCAGGATCAAATGACACCTCCGTTTTCCGGAAAAGGGTCGACACCCCCGTAGAAATGGCATAGTGGAAAATGGTGGGCGGGTAATTGAAAGAAGTATAGGTATAAAAGAACTCGGTATCCTTCTTTTCCCCGCCAAAGCCTCCTGCGGTGCCCAATCCCGGAAGGGCAATTTCCCTTATCAATTCACCTTTATAAGAATATTGGTAAACCCTGGTGGAGGCGTCCTTTAAATAACTGGCGAAAAGATAGCCGCCTCCCCTGGTGATGGAAGTGAGTACTTCCTTCCTTTCGGGGATGACCGTTTTCCAGTTCTCTTTTGCCGGGTGCCTGGGGTCTACCAGTACCAGTTTATATTCGGGCGCGCCGTCATTGGTCATGACCAGTAATTGATCCCCGTCGTTATCGATAACGGAAGCTTCTTTATCAAAACCAGGCACCAGCAGGGTAAACCCATCTGCCCGGGGATCGGTTAGGTCACGCACCCGGACTTCCGCTCCACTGGTGCCTTCTGAGAGCTGAAGGCAGAGGAAACGGTCATCTTCCGTCAGTTTCCCGGTCACTGATCTCAAAGGATGGGCCTGATCTTCATACACCAGGCTATCAGCCGACTGAGGGGTTCCTACCCGGTGATAGTATAGCTTATGATATTCATTCTGCTTCACCATCTTTGTTTTTTCATCCGGCTGTGGATAGCGGCTGTAATAAAATCCTTCATCCCCCCGCCAGGCGAGGCCAGAAAACTTCAGCCAATGGAGTTGGTCGTCCAGCTTTTTCCCTGTGGCTGCTTCCATTATGTACGCTTCTTCCCAATCGCTGCCTGCGCTGGAAACGGTATAGGCCGCGTATTGCCCGTTTTTGGAGAAAGAGAGCCCTCCCAGAGCCGCAGTGCCATCAGCGGAGAGCGTGTTTGGGTCAAAGAAGACTTCAGGTGAGGCGTTTAACCCCTTTTGCCGGTACAAAACGGACTGATTCTGCAACCCGTCATTTTTATAGTAGTAATACCAATCCCCCTTTTTAAAGGGAGAACCATACCTGGGATAATTCCATAAAGCCTCCAGCCGCGCCCTCACCTGATTCCTGAAAGGAATAGCCGAGAGGTATTTCTGTGTCAGTTCATTTTCCTGCCCCACCCAGGCCTTGGTTTCAACACTGTTATCGTCCTCCAGCCAGCGATAGGGGTCAATTACCTTCGTTCCGAAATAATCGTCAGTAACCGGCAGTTTAGCTGTAATGGGATACTTGATCTGTGCAAATGAGCGGTCTCCTAAAACCATAGTAAAACCTATTATAATTAGTTCCCATTTCATGTTTGGCAAGCGTTGTGAGCGTGAATGATAGTAGCTGTTACAATGTTACAAAATCATATTCCTCATTTTTATACATTTTTGATTAAAGGCAAATCCTTATTTTTGGGCGCCTGAAAGGCAAAATAACTTACAATTTTCTACGAATTGGCTTGCTCGTTTGAAGAAAATTTAACCTAAACGCATTGTTTCTAGTAAAATGGAGAAAAAAGTTACCAAGATTGGCGTATTAACCTCCGGAGGGGATTCTCCAGGCATGAATGCCGCCATAAGAGCGGTGGTGAGGACGGGTTTATATTACAACCTGGAAGTATTTGGCATCACAAGAGGCTATATGGGAATGATCGACGACGATATCGTGCCCATGCATTCCCGCAGCGTAGCCAATATCATCCAAAGGGGAGGTACGATCCTAAAATCCGCCCGTTGTAAGGAATTCTATGAATTTGAAGGACGTCAAAAAGCGTATGAAAACCTCAAGAAGCACGGTATTGACGGGCTGGTGGTCATCGGAGGCGACGGTTCATTCAAAGGCGCTCAGAAATTCTCCACTGAATTTGATATCCCGTGTATCGGGCTCCCCGGGACCATAGATAAGGATATGGCGGGAACGGATTTTACCATCGGCTTTGATACCGCTGTGAACACCGCCGTGGAAGCCATTGACAAGATCCGTGATACGGCGGATGCCCATGATCGCCTTTTCATTATTGAAGTGATGGGCCGTGATTCCGGTTATATTGCCCTGCACAGCGGCATTGCCACGGGTGCGGAAAATATCCTGATACCGGAAGCCAAGACCAATATGGATGAATTGATTGCTTCCCTGGAAGATAAACAACGCCGTAAAAAACTGGTCAACCTGATCGTCGTAGCGGAAGGAGACGAATTCGGAGGCGCGAATGAAGTCGCCAAGGTCGTGCGCCAACGGCTCCCCGACATGGATACCAGGGTCTGTATCCTGGGACATATCCAGCGGGGCGGATCGCCTTCCTGTATAGATCGCCTGGTGGCCAGTCGTATGGGTTATGCCTCGGTGGAGTCCCTGATAGAAGGACGCTATAACGTAATGGTCGGCATCGTGAACAACAAATTGCACTATACCCCCCTGGATCTGGCCGTGAAGGCAAAGCAAAAGATCGACAAAGAATGGTTAAAGATCGTGAAGATCCTCGCCAGCTAAGACACCCAAGCGCCGGAGTAATCCGGCATTTGTCATTATAGCCCTTTCGGGCGGGATGAAAAAGTCCGGTAAATGATTGTATCTCTTAATTCAATAACATATGTCAAAGAACGTTTCGAAGTACCTGCATAAGGACATGGATAAAAAAGCAGGCATCGAGCATACTTTCCACAAAACCAAAATCGTCGCCACCGTAGGTCCGGCTTGCGACACGTACGACAAACTGCTGGAACTGGTCAAAGCCGGCGTAAATGTGTTCCGCCTGAACTTTTCTCACGGCTCACAGGAAGACAAAGCCAGGATCATTGAACTGATCCGAAAGATCAATAAGACTCAGCCTTATAACATAGCCATTCTAGGTGACCTGCAAGGCCCCAAATTGCGGGTAGGTGAGATGGAGAACGGCGGATTAGTGATCAAACCGGGAGACATACTGACCTTTACTTCGAAAGAAAAGGTCGTGGGGACGATGGAGAAGATCTATGTATCTTACCCCAACCTGCACAATGATGTCAAACCCGGGGAAAAGATCATGATTGACGACGGGAAGCTGGAAGTAGTAGTGAAAGAAATTACCGCGGCGGGAGACGTAAAGGTGACAGTCACTTATGGCGGCACCTTACTGCCTAAGAAAGGAGTCAACCTCCCTGATACAGCCATTTCTCTGCCGGCCATGACAGAGAAAGACAATGCCGACTTTGAATTCATCGTCGCCCAGAAATTGGATTGGGTAGCCTTGTCCTTTGTCCGCCAGGCGGAAGACATGATCAACCTGCGCAAAAAGGTCAATGACCGCAACAGTGACATTAAGATCATGGCCAAGATTGAAATGCCATCTGCCATGGAAGACCTCCGCAACATCATTATTGAATCGGACGGTATCATGGTGGCCCGTGGAGATCTGGGCGTTGAATTGCCCGTAGAAAAGGTACCCATGGCCCAAAGGGATATCATCCGCAAGTGCATCCACCGCGCCAAGCCTGTTATCGTAGCCACCCAGATGATGGAAAGCATGATCGACAGGGTAAAGCCGAACCGCAGCGAAATCACAGACGTAGCCAACGCCGTACTGGAAGGTACCGATGCCGTAATGTTGAGTGCAGAGACGGCTACCGGCATGCATCCGGTCCTGGTCGTGGAAACCATGAAGAAGATCATCATGGAAGTGGAGCGTACCGAATACCGCTACAACCGCGAAGAAGACCTGAAACCTCAGCCGCATTCTCCTTCTTTCCTCAGTGACGCCATCTGTTACAATGCCTGTAAGATGGCCCACGACGTCCGCGCAGACGCCATCATCGGCATGACCCAAAGCGGTTATACCGGCTTTATGCTGTCCAGTTACCGGCCGAAATCGCCCTTGTACCTCTTTACTAAAAAGAGTAGCCTGGTTAACCAGTTGAGCCTGAGCTGGGGCGTACGCGCCGTCTTTTATGACGAAGAAGAAAGTCTGGATAATATCATATTCGATCAGATCGCCATTCTCAAGGAAAGGGGTTTTATCAACTCCGGCGACGTAGTGGTCAATACAGGAAGCACCCCCGTGGCGCAACACCTGCCGACCAATATTCTCAAGATCACGAAGGTCGAGTAGATAACCCGTTATCTCTAAAGTCATTTATTTTATGTACGGCGTCTGAATATTAATTCAGACGCCTTATTTTTAATACTCAAATTTCAGAGATACATGAGAACTTTCCTGCCATTACTGCTGCTGGCCGCATTCCCTTTGTGGGGATTCTCCCAGGACCGAAGCGCTGATTCTACCTGGGTCATGGAGCACTATACAAAAAAGGAATTGTATATCCCCATGCGTGACGGAGTCCGCCTGTTCACCTCCATTTACATGCCGAAAGACAGCGTAGGCGCGAATCATCCCATCCTGATGACGCGGACGCCCTACTCCTGTGCGCCTTATGGTACGGACAAATTCGGACGGTTCTGGTACAGTTACCGCATGCAGTATCTCCGGGAAGGCTATATCATTGTCGCCCAGGACGTCAGGGGCCGATGGATGAGCGAAGGCGTCTTTGAAGACATCCGCCCCTTCAACCCTAATAAAAAGGGCAAGGACATTGACGAAGCGAGCGATACCTATGACGCGATCGACTGGCTGATAAAGCACGTACCGGGCAATAATGGCAAGGTGGGCGTTTTGGGTATCTCCTACCCCGGTTTCTACAGCACGATGGCGGCCTTGAGTGATCATCCCGCCCTGAAGGCCGTGAGCCCCCAGGCCCCGGTGACCGATTGGTTCCAGGGAGACGACTTTCACCACAATGGCGCCTTCTTTGTGATGGACGGGTTTTCGTTCTATTCCGGGTTTGGCAAGCCAAGGCCCCAGCCTACGACCGTAGGACCTTACAGCAGCGATTTTCACGGACAGGATAATTACGATATATACCTGAAGACAGGGGCCCTCAAAAATTTTGCGGCGATCCTCAAAGACAGCGTGGCCTTCTGGAATGATTTATATGCCCATCCCAATTATGATGCCTGGTGGAAGGCCCGCAACGACCGCCAGTACCTGACCCATGTCAAGCCCGCCATGCTGACCGTCGGAGGTCTTTTTGACGCCGAAGACTGTTTCGGAGCACAGAATGTGTACAAAGCTATCGCCGCCCAAAGCAAAAGCACCGACAACCGGCTTGTCATGGGACCCTGGTACCACGGAGAATGGGCTTCGGGCAATGGCTATTTCCTGGGCAATATCCGTTTTGGCAGTAATACGGCAGAATACTACGAGAAGAATATCGAGTTCCCCTTCTTCCAGCATTACTTAAATGATAAAGGCAGTGTGGACTCCCTGGCAAGGGCGAATGTTTTCTTCACCGGGGAGAATACCTGGCATCAATATGCCCAGTGGCCCCCTGCGGAATCAACCCCTACTCCCCTGTACCTACAGGACAACGGCGGTTTGTCTTTCAATGCTCCGACTACTGAAAAGAGCTATAGCGAATACGTCAGTGATCCTTCCAAACCGGTTCCCTATACGGAAGATGTCCACTTTCACCGCACGCGTGAATACATGACGGACGACCAGCGGTTTGCTTCCCGCCGTCCGGATGTCCTGGTGTTCGAAACCGATACCCTGGCATCAGACCTGACCCTGGCAGGGCCACTGGTGGCTGACCTGCAAACCAGCATTTCTACCACGGACGCAGACTTTGTCGTGAAGCTGATCGATGTATTTCCCGACAATTTTGTATATGACCCTTCCATGAAAGGCAACCTGACGCCGGGAGAGAAGCCCTATCCCATGGGCGGATACCAGATGCTGGTCAGGGGTGATATCATGCGGGGTCGTTTCCGCCAAAGTTTTGCCACCCCTATCGCCTTCATTCCCGGACAGGTAACTACCGTAAAATACACCCTGACGGACGTGGCCCATACCTTTCAAAAGGGGCACCGCATAATGGTACAGATACAAAGTTCCTGGTTCCCCCTGGTGGATCGTAATCCCCAGCAGTTCGTGGATATCTATCACTGCGCGGACAGCGACTTTATCAAGTCCGATATTCGCATATACCATGACAGCGAACATTCTTCCAAGATCATTTTACCTGTCTTAAAATAAGCTACTCACTATGAAGAGAATTGTAATGGCGCTGTTGGTTGCAAAAAGTACCTGTCTCCTGGCGCAAAACAGGATCAATATTGTCCCCCTGCCGGTATCGGTTAAGGAACAATCGGGTGAGTTCAATATCAATTCAGATACCAAACTATTCATCAAAGGAAACGGCCTGGATAAGGAAGCAGCCTATTTCAACGACTATCTGCAGCAGTTTTATGGTTTTAAGCTCCAGACGACGAGCAAGGTCGTCAAGGGAACGATCGTCCTGCACTATGAAAAAGCAGGCAGCGACGGACCCGACGCCTACCACCTGGACATAGAGCCGGGAAAGATTGAAGTCTCCGGGGATAGCGCTTCGGGTGTATTCTATGCCTTACAAAGCCTGATCCAGCTACTACCCGTTCCTGATAGCGGGATCAATCTCGAAGCACTCGCCGTCCCCTGTGCCGATATCCATGATCATCCCCGCTTTGCCTACAGGGGATTGCACCTGGACGTGGGCCGTCATTTCTTTTCAGCCGACTTCATCAAGAAGTATATTGACCTGATGGCGCATTATAAATACAATACCTTTCACTGGCACCTGACGGAAGACCAGGGCTGGCGCATTGAGATCAAGCGCTACCCCCTGCTGACAACGGTCGGTTCCCAGCGCAAAGAAACCATGACTGACAAGGATTTTGATCCCTATAAGGGAGACGGAACACCTTACGGTGGGTTCTATACCCAGGATCAAATCAGGGATGTTGTCAAATATGCCAGCGACCGCCATATTACCATCATCCCGGAAATCGAAATGCCGGGTCATGCACTGGCCGCCCTGGCCTCCTATCCCTACCTGGGCTGTACCGGTGGCCCCTACGATGTGGGCACCAAATGGGGCGTATTCGACGACGTATTTTGCGCGGGTAATGACTCTGTATTCACCTTCCTGGAAGGGGTGCTCGACGAAGTAATGGAACTGTTCCCCTCCAAATATATCCATATAGGCGGGGATGAGTGTCCCAAAACCCGTTGGAAGACCTGCCCCAAATGTCAGAAGCGCATGCATGACCTGGGCCTTAAAGATGAGGGCGAATTGCAAAGCTATTTCGTACAGCGTGTAGAAAAGTACCTCAACAGCAAAGGCCGCAGTATCATTGGCTGGGACGAGATCCTGGAAGGGGGACTGGCGCCCAACGCTACCGTCATGAGCTGGAGGGGTGAAGAAGGTGGCATTGCTGCCGCTAAACAGCACCACGACGTAGTAATGACACCGGGGAAGTATCTCTATTTTGATCATTACCAGGCAGACCCCAAAACAGAACCGCTGGCGATCGGAGGATTCCTACCGGTAGATACAGTATACAGTTACGAACCCTATTCAAAAGAGCTGACCCCCGAAGAAGCCCATTATGTTTTGGGCGCGCAGGGGAACGTTTGGACGGAATATATGAAGACTTCCGATTACGTGGAATATATGGTCTTCCCAAGGGCGCTGGCGCTGGCTGAAGTCAACTGGACCCCCAGGGGACAGCGGAACTACAGCGACTTCCTGTCCAGGACAAGGGCCCAGCAGGAAAAGCTCCTCAAATTCTGGCACGTCAATTATGCCCCCCAAATATTCAAACAACAGTAAGGCTATGACTTCTATTCGCCGCATACTTCTTTGCGCCTCCCTGCAGGCGGGCATGGTCCTTCCTGCCGTGGCCCAGGAGGTTTCACCCGCCTATATTCCACCTTCAGACACGGCCGTTCAACGAAAAATGGAATGGTGGAAAGACCAGAAATTCGGGTTGCTGATGCATTGGGGCACTTACAGTCAATGGGGGATTGTGGAGAGTTGGAGCATCTGCCCGGAAGATGAAGGATGGACCCAACGCAGGGGGCCTTACAGTGCGGATTATTTTACCTACAAAAAGGCGTACGAGAACCTGCAGACCACTTTCAACCCGACCCACTTTGATCCGTCCAAATGGGCCAAGGCGGCAAAAGCGGCAGGCATGCGGTATATGATCTTTACTACCAAGCACCATGACGGGTTCTGCATGTTCGACACCCACCAGACGGATTATAAAGTCACGTCTTCCAAAACACCCTTCTCGACCGACCCCAAGGCCAATATCGCCAAAGAAGTATTTGCCGCTTTCCGGCAGCAGGACATTGGGATAGGCGCCTACTTTTCCAAACCCGACTGGCACAGTAATGATTATTGGTGGTCCTATTTCCCTCCGAAGGACCGCAACGTCAACTACGATCCCAAAAAATATCCGGAACGCTGGCAACACTTTAAAAACTATACCTATAACCAGATACAGGAACTCATGAGCGGCTACGGCAAAATGGATATCCTTTGGCTGGATGGAGGATGGGTGCAGCCTTATTCGACGGACGATCCTCCCCATTATAACCAGGATATCGACATGGCGAAGATTGCCGGGATGGCCCGGGGGCTACAGCCCGGACTGATCGTCGTGGACCGCGCGGTGGGCAGCGAATTCGAAAACTATCGCACACCGGAACAACAGGTTCCCGGCAAGCCGCTCTCCTACCCCTGGGAAACGTGCATGACCATGGGCGATAGCTGGAGTTATGTGCCCAATGACCATTATAAGCCGGCAGAGCAGTTGATCCACCTGCTGGTTCGCATCGTGGCTTGGGGAGGCAATTTCCTACTGAACATCGGGCCCGGCCCGGATGGGGACTGGGACCCCGTGGCCTATCAAAGGCTCTCCGAGATCGGGGATTGGATGGCCATCAATGGGAATGCCATCTATGGGACCCGGATGATTGCCCCTTACGGAAAAGACAGGGTTTATTATACACAGGCTAAGGACAGCTCAGCCACGTACGTGTTCTATCTCTCAGAAGACAAAAAAGATACAGTGGAGCTTCCTGCTGAAATAGCGTTGCCTGGTTTTGTCATTTCAAAAGGAAGCAAGGTGCATATGTTGGGCGCGAAGGAACGCATTGACTGGAAGTCGGACGCAGCCGGCAGTACGCTCCTGATACCTGGTAAACTGGCAGGTAAGCCGGCGGGCAAATATGCGGTGGTATTTAAGGTGAGTGGAAAATAGTCCGGAATCAAAATATTTCTTATTTTACCCGTATGAAACGCTTCCTGCTGGCCATACTATCGGTAATGAGCATTCCTTCCGTTGCCCAGAAAATAGAGAAATACTACGACTATCACTGGAAGGTGACGGATATCCCCCACGCGGCCTTCTATTCCAAGATAGTCAAAGCCGATTCGGGTTGGCACAGGACAGACTATTTTATCCACGGGTTAGTCCTGCAAATGGACGGCTACTATACGGACACCGCCTGCACACTGAAGTCCGGCCGTTTTGCGTATTTTTTCGCCAATAAGAAATTGGACGCAACAGGTTTGTATCTGAATAATGAAAAGCAAGGGTTGTGGGTGAGCTTTCACAGCAATGGCATGATGAAGGATTCCACCGTCTATGAAGAGGGGAAACCCATAGGGATCAGCCAGGGATGGTACAGGGATGGCTCCATAGCCGATTCGTCCAAATGGAATGCGGATGGCAGCCACTCAGAAGTCGGCTGGTTCAATAATGGCAGTCCTTCTCTGGCAGGCTTTTTTGACTCCTCGGGTAAGGAACAGGGGAAATGGAAATACTTCTATAACAATGGAAAGGTCAGTGCCATAGAAATATACGATCACGGGACTTTGGTCGATAAGCATTATTTTGACGAAACGGGTAATGCCGTATCAGATACGACCAATACCGATTGCGAAGCGGTGCTTACCGGAGGGGATAGCGCCTGGACTAATTATATCAGCAAGCATTCTGCCTACCCTTCCCAGTACAAGATTGCTAATGCCGAACAAGCCACAGTGGTCGTCACCGCCCTCATTGACGTGAACGGAAATTTAATGGATGCAGAGGTCTCCATTCCTTTTTACTTAGTATTTGACAAACTTGCATTACAGGTAATCAGGGCTTCGCCCAAATGGGTACCTGCACGAAAACATAACAGGAGGGTGCCTCAATCTCTCACTCAAGCCATTACTTTCCGCAATGGAGAGGAAAGCTATTTTTATTCCCCATAAATCCATGAAAAGTATCTCATTGGCCGTCCTGTTAATGTTGAGCGTTCCTGCCATTGCTCAGACCTTTGACACCTATTACGATTCTCATTGGAAGGCTACTGATGCTTCCAATGCTTCCTTTTATTCGAGGTTGCAAAAGACAGATTCGGGCTGGCATCGGAAGGACTATTTTGTCCACGGGGGCTCCCTTCAAATGGACGGTTATTTTGCGGATAGCGCCTGCAAGGTCAAGTCCGGGCCCTTTGTCTATTTCTTCCCCAACAAGAAAGTGGATGCGTTCGGACGGTACTTGAATAATAAAAAGCAGGGGATGTGGCTTCAGTTCTACAGCAACGGCATGATGATGGATTCCACGGTCTACGAATCGGGAAATCCTATAGGGGGGAGCATGGGATGGCACCGTAATGGCGTGACTTCGGACTCTTCGTATTGGAACCCGGATGGAAGCGGGGTGCAGGTGGACTGGTTTAGTAACGGGAATCCGTCTTTCGCGGGGCGCTACGGCCCTGGAATGAAGCAACAGGGAAAGTGGCAGTACTTTCACAGTAACGGAAAACTTAGCTCTATTGAACTGTATGATCAGGGCGTTCTGGTGGATAAAAATTACTTTGACGAAGATGGCAATCCGGTAACGGACACCACTAATAATGACCAGGCCGCCTCCTTTCCAGGGGGTACAGATGCGTGGTCTAAATATATTTACGCGCACGCCTACTTTCCCGATCAATACAAAATAACCAATGCCGAACAAGTCACGGTGGAAGTCACTGCCATGATAGATGAGAGCGGAAACGTGGTGGATGTGGAGATCTCCCTTCCCTTTCATCCGGATTTTGATAAGATTGCCCTAAAGGCTTTTAAAGGCGCACCCAAATGGATACCCGCCCGAAAACACAATAGGGCGGTCACACAATATATCTCGCAGGCCATGACATTCCACAATGCGGAAGAGAATTAAGCCTACCGCCGAAAAGCGGGCCTCCGGCCCGCAGCCCGAAGGGCCATCATAAGAGGTTGTTGGGCCGCGGGCTAAATTGTCAAAAAAGCCCACGGCCCAACAACAACAAAGCGGCCCCAGGAATGGGGCCGCGTATAATCGGATTAATGCTCAGAGAACGGACTAATCTTATTGTGCGTCCCACCAAACACGGGATGTCATTTTATCTCCATTTGCCAAACCTGCGACTGCCGCATTATAGTTTGTCTCGTTGGTTCCAGCTTCTCCCTGGGGATAGGTAAACCGGCGGGGAATCGTCCCGTTGGTTACATTTCCAGGGTAGTTGACTGGTGTAAGCGTAGGGAACCCACTTCTTCTCCAGTTTTCCCAAGCTTCATTCTCATCCATAAAGCAGGCCACCCAATATTGTGTATTGATCTGGTCCAATGCGTTGGCCGCATCATAAGGATTCTGGGTAAGGTAGGTAGCGATCTGGGCAGGGCTCACGCCGGGGCTGGCGCCTACCTGTGTCAGTTGCTGCATAGCTGCCGTCACACCTGCCTGATAGAAGGTAGCCGGGGAACCGGATATCCAGCCGCGTTCAGCTGCTTCTGCTAACAGGAATTGCGTTTCCGAATTCGTCAGGTAGAAGGTAGGTGCATCCAGGCGGGCAAAGGTATAACGGTTGACCACGGAGTAACCGTTCTGGCTACCGGGATAGTTCGCGGCCTTGCTGACGTCTGTCGTAGAGCCACCCAGATCATAGCCGTTGGGCTGTCCCAATTGCTTGGAATAGGTAGTGTCACCCAGATCATATCCGGGAGATCCCCAGGATATCCCGGGATTCGCGCAAACGGTTCCAAAATAGATCAACCGGGGATCCTGGGTACCGACCAGGTAATTCACAAAGGTCTCGCTCAACCTGGAAGCGTTGGGGTCATCATAGGTCAAGACCAATCCCGTGCCATAGGCAGTCTGGTTGATCTGAGCCTGATGCGCGACCAGGGCATTGTCTGCATTGCTGGACATAACCCCACCCGCTACCGCTGCGGTCACCCATTTCTGGGCGGTGGCAGGATCCACCTTCACGAGGCGCATGGCCAGGCGGAGCATTTCGGAATAGGCAAACTTCTGCCAGGCGGTTACACTGCCGCCATATATGATATCGGCAGCGCCGACCGTATTAGATCCACTTGCGTTCAGGCTGGTCGCGGCAGATTGCAGTTCATTGAATAAGCTGTCGTAGATCGCCTGCTGTTTATCATATACCGGTGCAGTGATTCCACTAATGTATCCCAGGCCTGCCTGGGAATAAGGGCAATCTCCATACATGTCGGTCATGCGTTGGAACATGAAAGCCTTGAAAATGCGGGCGATATTGTAAAAATTGGAAAGAGCGGTATCTCCTTTTGAGTGGGTGACCGTTTCCACGATGTTAGTGACCGTGTTGGGATAATTCTGATCCCAATAAGCGGAATTATAACTGGGATTATACGTGTATTTGTCGCCGCCCCAATAACCGGTGGTGGAGGAGAGGTGCTGGATCATACAACTGGAGTAGATCAGGTTGTTGCGCCAGTCCTCATACGCGTTACCATCGCTGTTTCCGGAAGTGGTCAGTTCAGCGGCTGTAAACAGGTAATTATAATTCATGACCGCAGCCGTCACGTGCTCGGGATCGGTATTGATCGCCTCGAAGTTCTTCTTACAACCGGAGGATAGGACCATCACGGTAGCGGCAGAAGATATGAGAAACAATTTACTTTTCATTGTCGACAAATTTGATTTGGATAAACAAATTAGAAGTTCACATGTACGTTAGCACCCAAGCTCCTGATCGCCGGATAACCTGACAGCTCCAGGCCCTGGGCGCTGGAATTGTTGTAGTTAGATTCCGGATCGATGTTTGGTGTATGTTTCAGCAATGTCAGCAGGTTACGTCCAACCAAAGAAACATTCACCCCTTTGATAAAGGTACCTCTTAATAAGGACTGGGGAAGCGCGTACCCTAAGCTAAGGGAACGGAGCTTAATAAAGCTGGCGTCATATATAAATTCCTTGGCAATATGGTCGGCTCCTCCAGCGGAGATGTCCTGCCAGTATTGCTGGGCTGCCACAGACACTGTATTGGGCGTGCCCTGTTGGTTGACACCTGCACCAATATATCCACTTTCGCGTCCTTGTAAGGTATTCTTTTGCAAGCCATAATAGTCCAGCAACAGATTGGTGCCGGAGTAGATCTTAGCTCCGAATTTATAATCAAGAAGGAAACTCAGGCTAAAGCTCTTGTACCGGAATGTATTGGTCAAACCTCCTGTTAAATTGTATTGACCGGATCCCAGGGCCTTGACGGCTGTTTGGATAGGCTCACCATTGGTGCCATAGACAATATTACCTTTGGCATCACGAGTGTAGTCAAATCCCATGATTTGTCCGTAGGGCATGCCTACTACCGCGCTGATATTCACTTCACTTCCCCAACGTGGGTAAGCACCGGCCAGCACGATACTGGGAACACCTTCTCCCAAGGACAGCACCTTATTGTTGTTATCAGCAAAATTCCAGGCTACATCCCAAGTGAAATTGCGAGCCTGCACGGGCGTACCAGTCAGCAACAATTCTATACCCTTGTTCCGCATGACGCCGATGTTCTCGTAGTCTGAACCGTAACCGGAAGTTGGACTTACAGTGACGGGCAGGATGTCATCTGTTGTCTTCTTATAGTACAGCGCCGCATCTATACCAAGGCGATTTCTAAAGAACTCCAAATTGACACCCACTTCCTTTTCCTGGATCTTCACTGGTTTCAGTGATGCATTAGGAATAGAAGTATTGGAGACATATCCAATCGGCTGTGCGGTAGCTGTAGTGTACCCTTGCAGGCCATAGGTAAGCGCATTTTGGTAAGGCGAAGCACCATTGGATCCTTCACCGAAGGATGCCCTCAATTTTCCAAAGCTGATCCATGAAGGCAAGTGAAAGGCGTCAGAGAAAACAAAGCTTCCTGAAACGGAAGGATACAAATAATGATCCGTATTGATATTCAGGGTGGAGAACCAGTCATTCCTAGCTGTGGCGGTCAGAAACAAAAAGTTCTTATAGCCTATATCGGCACTTCCGTATACAGAATTCACATGGTACCTGTCATACGTATAGCTAAAGGGCTTATTGGCTACGTTATTGGCTGAATAAAAGTAAGGGATGACAAAAGGTCCGACTCCATTAACACCGTAGGAATAAGAAACGTTGTCCTGAGAATTCGCTCCTACAAGAGCGTTGAATGAAAAATCGCCGCCAAATTTCTTATTCACACCCAACGCGATATTCTCATTCAGTTCATGAAAATTCACTTCGGTCTGCGTCAGGCTCCCTCCGGGGCTGTAACCCGTTCCGGTGGGTGTTATATTGGTCAGGTCAAATATATATCCGTCCCTGGTGATCGCGCCTTGTGCGTATAGCCAGTCCGTCAAATGGTATTTGAGGGTAAGTCCACCGGTCAACCGGTTCCTGGATGTCTGGTTCTGGAAATGGTAGGCGACAAAATAAGCATTATTGAAATAGGTATCCGTACCAGGTAATAACTCAGTACCGGCAGCGGTCACTCCAGGCTTCTCCCAACGGATGTCGAAGGTGTTCCCCAGGTAGGCGGTACTGGCCACCACATTTCCCGGAGCATCGGAAAAGGAAGCGCGGTTGTTTACATTTTCGAACACGTAAGCTGCCGTGAGATTCATGTCCAGGCGCTTGGTGATCTTATAATCCGTATTAAGATTCACCGACTGTTGCTTCATACCTGAATTGGGAATGAAGGTTTGGAGATAGAGGTCTCCAAGACCCAAGCGGAAATGACCTTTGTCATTAGACCCTATCAATGACAGGCTCGATTGATTGCTCACGCCTGTCGTATAGAAATTCTTAAAATTATCTTTTTCAGGGCTGTAATTATAGGAATTACCCAGGAAATTCACGGTCTGAGAACCATCCATTTTGGCGCCCCAGCTATAATATTCCGAAGCCTGGGCAGCGGCAGCAGTCGTGGGTTTAACACCCAATACGCCCTGGCCATATTGATATTGATAATCCCGGTCGTCGATCACATTGTTGGCCGTGATATTATCATTGAGTTCCACGGAAAGATTTTTCGACTTTGAACCCGATTTAGTGGTGATCAGGATGGCCCCGTTACCTCCTCTGAAACCATAAAGGTTAGAAGCGGCAACGCCTTTCAATACCTGGATGCTTTCAACATCATCAGGGTTAATATTAGACAAGCCATCTCCAAAATCCACGCCACCCCATTGTCCGGCGTTTCCCTGATTAGTATTGTCATAGGGAACTCCGTCAATTACATACAAAGGCTGAGAATTACCCGCGATGGAAGCAACCCCCCGAATGACTACCCTACTGCTGCCGGAAGGACCGGTTGCCACCCCAGACACTACTACGCCGGCTACCTGACCAGTCAGTGCGTTACCAATGTTCACTTCCCTGGATTGGGTGAATTTGGAACCATCCACTTCCGTGGTGGAATAACCAATCGCCCGCTGTTGTTTCTTCACACCCAAAGCGGTCACGACGACTTCTTCAAGGAGTTTCTCGCTTTGTTTTAAAGAGATGCTCAGGTCTCCGCTACCCACCGTCACCGAGCGGCTGTAATAGCCTACACCGGATATGAGTAACACATCACCGGGGTTAGCGGCAATGGAAAAATCGCCGTTGGCGTCCGTCACGGTGCCTTTCCCGGTTTTCTTAAAAACCACATTGACGCCTGCAGCAGGCGCCCCATCTGGTCCGGTTATGTGTCCTTTGACCCCTCCGTGAACGGCTTTTCCCAGGTGGCCGCCTGTGACGGAACCGTAGGATGCATTCGGTAAGAGAGGGCGATTACCCCGGGCGTATACACCGGGCATGGCAAGTTGCGACAATACAACGCCAGCACACAATAGATGTCTGTGCGACATTTTTCTCATAATGCAGCAGTTTTAAAGATTTAGTTTAGTTATTAGTCTCTTATTGTAAAGTGCGCGGTGTTATCATTCTGTAATGATAATCTTACCTTTTTTTTAACAAAAAAGTTGGGAGTGGAAAAATTTAGAACTTGGCATTGATATTAAAACCAAGATTGCGGGCTACAGGGTAGCCAGATAACTCCAGGCCCTGCCCATTGGTCGCATTCAGATTGGACTCAGGATCTATATTGGGCGTGTATTTGAGCAATGTAAAGAGGTTCCTGCCTACTACCGAAATGCTCACTTCCTTGATGAAGCCTTTTTTCAGGAACTTTTCGGGCAGGAGATAATCCAGGGCTAAGGACCTGAGTTTGATGAAGCTGGCGTTATACACAAATTCTTCTGCAATATGGTCCGAGCCTCCAGCAGATATGTCCTGGAAATATTGCTGGGCGGGAACAGGAACCGTATTGGGCTGATCCATATCATTCACCCCTTTTCCTATATACCCTTCACTCCTACCCTGCAGCGTGGTTTTCTGCAACCCGTAGAAGTAGAGCAGCAGGTTGGTCTGTGAATAGATCTTCGCCCCGAACTTGTAATCCAGGAGGAAGCTCAGGGTAAAGTCCTTATAATGGAACTCATTGGTGAATCCTCCTGTCACTTTATAGCTGCCCGAGCCCAGCGGCACCACCCCGGTTTGTTCTGGCTCCCCATTGGAGGCAAAAATAATATTCCCCTTTAGATCCCTTTTATAAGCAAATCCCATGATCTGTCCATAGGGCTGCCCCACCACATTACTGATATTCACTTCGTTCCCCCATCGGGCAAGCGCATTGCTGATGACAACGCTGTTGGCCCAAGGGCCTAAGTATAACACCTTGCTGATATTATTGGCGTAGTTCAGGGAAATGTTCCAGGAGAAGGTCTTACCCTTGATTACTTTTGCCGTCAGTAACCATTCCATTCCTTTATTGCGCACTTTTCCGATGTTCTCATTATTGCCCGCATAGCCTGAAGTAGGGCTGATCGTTACAGGGAGAATGTCATCCTGCGTATGCTTATCATAAAACGCCACATCCAGCCCTAACCGGTCGTGGAGGAACCGCAGGTTCATCCCTAGTTCCTCTTCCTGTATACTGACAGGCTTTAGGTTGCCATTCGGCACATTGCTTTGAGGAATATATCCGAGCAACTGGCCATTGATCGTATAGCCTTGCGTGCCGTATGTCAGTACGTTCTGGTATGGAGATGTTCCGTTGGAGGCTTGTGCAAAGGAGGCTCTCACCTTTCCATAGGAAATCCAGGAAGGCAAACGCCAGGCATCTGAAAACACAAAGCTGCCGCTCAGGGATGGGTAGAGATAACTGTCTGTATTAATATTGAGTGTAGAGTACCAATCATTCCTCGCCGTAAGGGTCAGGAAAATAAGGTTTTTAAACCCGGCGTCCACACTGGCATAGAGGGAGTTTACCTTGTATCGCGCATAGCCCTTCTGGTAGGGCTTGATGGCAATATTATTGGTGTTATACAAGTAGGGAATGACAAACGGGCCTACCGGTCTTTGTGCAGTAATGCCCTCCACCAGCGTTGGAACAGCCCCCACTCCATAATCCTGTGTTACATTATCCTGGGAATTCCCACCCACGTCAGCGGAAAAGCTGAATGCCGACCATTTCTTATTGATGCCTATCATGAAGTTGTCGTTCACTTCATGGTAGGTCAGTTCATACTGCGTAAAATCGCCCCCTGGCCGGTATCCGGTTCCGGTCGGCGTAATGACCGTCGCATCAAAAATGTATCCGTCCCTGGTAACCTGGCCCTGTAGGAACAGCCAGTCAAATAGATTATACTTCAGGGTGACGCCTCCGGTCAGCCGGTTGCGGTTCGTCTGGTTCTGGAACTTATAGGCGACAAAGTAAGGGTTGTCAAAATAGATATCATTCCCCGGCAATAATTCCGCCCCACTAGCATTGACTTGAGGCTTCAACCAGCGTATATCGAAGCTGTTGGCCAGGTATAATGTACTGGCGATGGCATTGCCCGGTGCATCTGAAAGGGAAGCCCTGTTCTTTACCTGCTCCGACACATAGTCCGCCGTAAGGTTCAATTGCAGTTTTTTAAAGACTGCATAGGAAGTATTCAGATTAATTCCCTGCTGGCTCATGTGGGAATTAGGAATGACAGGGGAAAGGGTCAAGTCTGAGACCCCCAATCGAAAATGCCCCTTGTCATTGGACCCTTCCATCGCAAGGGAGTTCTGGTTAGTCACTCCGGTCTGATAAAACGCCCCAAAATCATTCTTATAAGGCAGGTAGGCATAGGTCTTCCCCAGTAGGTTGACGGCAGGGGATCCATCCAGTTTGGCCCCCCAACTGAAGTAGGGCGCAGCAATGGCAGCGTCCTGGGTCATGGGCTTAATCCCATCCAGCCCCTGCCCGTAGGCGTATTGATAATTCCGGTCATCGATGACGGAATTGAACGTCAGGTTATTATTGAATTCAACGCCGATCCCTTTTGACTTAGCTCCGGATTTGGTGGTGATCAGGATGGCCCCGTTGCCTCCCCTGTACCCATATAAGGCTGCCGCCGCTACCCCTTTCAGGACTTGTACACTTTCAATATCATCCGGGCTGATATTGGACAGGCCGTCTCCGAAATCCTGTCCTCCATACTGACCGGCGTATCCCCCCTGATTGGTATTATCATAGGGTACCCCATCCACTACGTAGAGGGGTTGATTATTGGCCGTCAGTGAGGCATTCCCCCGGATGACTACCCGGCTGCTCCCGTAGGGGCCCGTAGCGTCCCCTGATACATTCACCCCTGCTATTTTTCCGCTTAATGCATTCCCAAAATTGATTTCCCTGGAATCAGTGAATTCAGAACCCGACACTTCCGTAGTGGCATATCCCAGGGCCTTTTCCTGCTTCCTTATACCCAGGGCGGTCATTACTACTTCATTTATTTCCTTCTCCGCCACCAGGAGGGTCACTTTGATGACATGGTCTTCTTCAGTTACGATGAATTCCTTGTCTTTGTAGCCTATGGACGAAAAGACAAGTATGTTGTCCCGGTTGGCGTCAATGGTAAAAGCTCCACTGGCATCGGTGGCGGTTCCTCTGCCACTGCCCTTCACCGTTACGCTGACGCCCGATAGTGGGCTGCCTGATAGATCGGAGACTATCCCTTTTTCCACATCAGACACGACCACATGATACAAGCTGCTGTCTGTAAAAAAATGGGTGGCGCTGTCTTCTGAAGCAGGGGAATTGGGATGCGTCCGTTCGTGTTTATTGGATATTTGAAGCAAGACAAACGTCTTCTCATTGAGTTTAGTGAACTCCAGTCCCGTGCCTGCCAGCAATTCTTCCAGGATCTTTTCCAGGTCAGCTTTAGGATGGGCTATTTCAGGGACTAATTTTTCACCAATGGACTTGTCGGTATAAAGGAAA
>Ga0302312_10000801_pt1 | contig 20934 bp, 21 predicted proteins | sample III_Palsa_N2_1_FD_200529 | JGI IMG/M metagenome (GOLD analysis project Ga0302312, IMG submission 200529) | Peat permafrost microbial communities from Stordalen Mire near Abisko, Sweden - III_Palsa_N2_1 | ecosystem: Environmental > Terrestrial > Soil > Palsa > Peat permafrost | place: Sweden... | reverse complement strand
GGGAAGGCAGGGAGGTACATGTCGATCCCGAGAGCGCCAAGGGCGGTCAGGGTTCCGAGTACCAGGGCGTAACGCAGAGTAGAACGGGTCTTTACAATCTCCAGCGGTTCGTGAATTGGGACGGCTAGTTCAGGGGCATCGTTTGGAGCAGCTTCAATACAATCCATCAAAAGGACCTCGAGACAGGGATAAGCGGCTCAGATTTTGTAGGTACGCTTCAGGGGTTCAAACAACAGTTTGAAGGGGAACGGTTCCCGGAGGAATTCTTCAGAGACGCTGCGTGTTCCGAAGATCCGCAATCCGGTGCATTATCTCCTCCCCGATTATGGAGAGTGCGTCCTTATCCGACCCAGAATGAGCGGCAAGTATCTCGGCTGCGGTAATGGGTTCTCCGACAGTAAGCTGCACGCGCGTCCTGCGCAGCCACTTCGCCCCTTTGGGCGCTAACTTCTGGGTGCCTTCAACAGCGACCGGCACAATAACCGCTCCGGTCTGGCGCGCGATTAACGCAAAGCCCTTCTCGGCGTCTTTAAGAGTGCCGTCAATGGAGCGTGTTCCTTCCGGAAAGATGGTCACTATCCGGCCGGACTTTAGATAGTCCATCGCCTTGCGCAAAGCCGCCCGATCCGCTTCACCCCGGCGAACGGGAAAGGCGCCCAGCTTCGCAATAAACGGCCCAAAGATTGGGACTTTAAATAGCGATTCCTTCGACATATAGAACTGCTGGCGCTCTGTAAGCAGGGTTAAGTAGGGAGGGTCCCAGGAAGACCGGTGGCTGGGAGCCAAAATAACAGGACCTTCGGTAGGGATCTTTTCTGCGCCCACAATGTCCACGCCTCCGAGCATGGGCACCACCCGCCGCACTACAACCTTCGTCCTGGCGAAAGCCGTTGAGGGCGCCTCAACCGGCCACGGTTCCGTACGCGCGGCCTTTGCCTCGCGCCGGGGTTTAGTCTCAGGAAGATCGCTCATTGCTGCACTTTCTTAAGACAGATCTCTCGGAGAAGCTGCACCACTTCGTCCTCGGAAAGACCGTCGGTAAGCACAACCTGGGCGTCGGACGCGGGAACCAGCGGCGAATCCGCACGGGTGCTGTCCCTGGTATCCCGCTCAGAGATCTCCCGGACCAGTTCATCAAAATCAACGGACTTTCCAGTCTCCTGGAGCTGAAGCTGCCGGCGCCGCGCCCGCTCTTCCGGAGTCGCCGTGAGGAATATCTTGACGTCGGCGTTGGGGAAAACGACGGTTCCGATATCGCGTCCTTCCATCACCGCACTCCCGGACGCCGCCATCTGCCGCTGCTCATTCACAAGCCGCTTTCGTACCCCGGACACCGCGGAAATGGTCGACGTAAGCTGACTGATCGCCGGAGTCCGAATATGTTCCGTAATATCCCTGCCATCCACCAGAACCCGCACCGTTTCAGGATTTTCCAAAGTAGGCGGCCGGAGCTCAATCCGTATCTCTTCCGCCAGACCTGTCAGAGCCAGAGGGTCGCTCAAATCGGTCCCAACAAACAAAGCCGTATACGCCACAGCCCGGTACATGGCTCCCGTATCGATATAAAGCGCCCCCAATTCGGCCGCCAACCGGCGAGCCACAGCGCTCTTGCCGGCTCCAGCAGGACCATCGATGGCCACTATAAGATTGTGTGAGGGAAGATGGTCGGTCGGCACAGACGAAGTCGTAATCGTAGAATCCAGCATGGCGTATTGTAACCGCAGGACTGGCGAGGAGTCAATTAGCATAGATATTCTGATCGCACCAGAGCGCAAACCAAACTATTGTTTACCATTGTCAATCATGCTATAATATCGCTGTCGGCAGAGTTATTCTCAATGAGGACCAGATAGTGACGAAAAACGCCACACGTGAGCCAGGGCTGTTCGACAGCTGGGATGACTACAGTAATATACACATGGAAGCAAACGTGCCACCAGGTGAACGCCCTCTAAACGTAGCCTCATTGGAAGAGTTAGTCTCGCTAGCGCTGAGGCTAGGAGCCTCAAGTGTCTCCGGTTGGTCGCAATCGGAACAAGAACTCGCTGCAAACGCCACGCCTACCGTCAATAGCGTTATTGATAGCGCCATATGCCTGATTCAACGAGGGCTGGACCCCCTAGGCGATTCGTTTTGCAACCTCCTATCCGCTTCCGAACGTCGGCCACTTGGCGCGATTTATACTCCACAAGTCATTGTCGATGCTATGCTGGCATGGTCTTCGAGTCAGTTAGTTCCGGACAGAGTCGTTGATCCCGGAGTAGGGTCTGCCCGCTTCTTAGTGAACGCAGGGCGGGTATTTCCTAACGCGGAGTTAATCGGCGTAGAAATTGATCCAATCGCAGCGATAATCGCGCGCGGACACATTGCCGCAGCTGGCTTTTCAGATCGCACTCGGATAATTCTGGCTGACTACAGGGATGCTGTCTTTCCCGAGATTTCGGGCAGGACGCTCTATGTAGGCAATCCACCTTATGTTCGCCACCACCTAATAAGTTCAGAGCGGAAATCCTGGCTTGTGCGCACGGCTGCAAAACACAAGCTTGATGCCAGTCAACTTTCTGGCTTGCATGTGCACTTCTTCCTGGCAATCGCTGAAGCTGCCCGTGCCAACGATGTAGGGATTCTCATAACTGCTGCTGAATGGCTCGACGTTAATTATGGCCGTTTGGTTCGCGAGTTATTACTCGGTCCGTTGGGTGGAAAAACAGTACACGTCATTGAGCCAACGGCCATGCCATTTCCCGATACAGCGACGACCGCAGTGATCACCGGTTTCGAAGTTGGCTCACGTCAAGAATCTATTGCGCTTCGCCGGGTCTCTTCGCTTGAAGACCTCGGGGAGCTTGAGACACCCGACAGGGTTAGACGTGAGCGACTGGAGACATCACCTAGATGGTCTCCATTGACTCGCCCTGCGGTCGCCAAGCGCGATGGTTTTGTCGAATTAGGTGAGCTTTGCCGTGTCCACCGAGGACAGGTAACAGGAAAGAATAGCGTTTGGATCGACGGCGCCCATAGTCGGGCTTTACCAGAATCGGTCTTGTTCCGATCTGTTACTCGGGCTAAAGAGCTATTTGCCGCAGACGGCACGCTTTCAGACGCATCGCAATTAAGACAGGTCATAGACATACCTGCCGATCTCGACGTTTTTGACACAGCGGACAAAGTGCATATTGAAAGTTTCCTGCGCATCGCAAAAGGACTTGGGGCGGACACTGGATTCATTGCCGAGCACAGACGAGCCTGGTGGTCGGTGGGACTTCGAACGCCGGCCCCCATTCTGGCAACCTATATGGCGAGACGTCCTCCGGCGTTTGTCAGAAACATCGTTGATGCCAGACACATTAACATAGCTCACGGAATATATCCTCGAGAATCGATGTCGGCTATTGCTCTTCAAACGCTGGCGGACTTTTTATCATCTTCAACAACGACCAATGACGGTAGAACTTACGCTGGCGGACTAACAAAGTTTGAACCACGCGAAATGGAGAGGCTCATGGTACCATCGCCGTCTATATTAGAGACGGGCGTCGTGCCACCAGCGTAACTATGACCAACCGCAATAATCCAGGTTTTCACCCGAGAACTCTGTGGTTAACAGAACAGTTCCAACAAGACCTGGCTCAAGCTGCTGCAATATTCCGCCGGGAACGGATGCAAGAACCGCTGGAAGAGTATCTGGAGCAATTCGACAAAATTCAGCTCATTATGGAGGATCTCCTTGAAGAGACTGTAGACTTGAGTGTTCTCGAAGACAATGCGCTTGAAATCTTGACTGATCCAATAAAGCTCGACAGTTTCCGTTATCTTGCCGGCCCTCCGATATCGATGGATGATCTTAAGACTCTGGCAGACGCTTCCCTTTCTCCAAAACAATTGCGCGAAGATCCCGAACTCGTGCGGCGCCTGATCCAAATTATTAGAGATGTAATGGATCGGCGGCGATTTCCCTGGGTAACCGAAGGAAGAGAGCCTACGCCAGGGGAACGGGAAGCGTCTGTAACAGCTTCGGCAGCACTGATGGCAACACAAAAGGTAGCCACATCACGACGCAATAATAGCAAGATTGAACAGGAAGCTAAAGTCGTCGAATGCCTACGCGATCTTGGTCTAGTCGAGGCAAAAGTCGCACGTGGTGTAATTCAGACTATGCATTCTGCTCCGCCCCCAGGTTCGTTCTGCGCACAGGAAACCGTTTTGGGTGATCGGAAAGCCGACATCGTAGTTAGATTGTGGGACGGACGTATTATGCCGATCGAGTGCAAGGTCTCTAACTCGTCAACCAACTCCGTCAAACGTGTAAAAAATGATGCCGCCGTGAAAGCCGAAACCTGGCTCAAGGATTTTGGAGCCACCCAGGTGGTCCCTGTAGCGGTTCTAGGCGGACTTTACAGCATAGGAACTCTAGAATCCGCACAATCTCGCGGATTAACTCTTTACTGGGCCCATAGGTTGGAAGATCTTACGGATTGGATAGACAACTGCCGATAGGCCTGCAAGACTTGGAGTAAGCATGTCACGTTTGGTTATGGCTGTATTTGAGCTTTGTAGCGAGCTAGAGACCGGATCCGACCTCAGCCTTTTATTGCTTGTGAGTTCCGGTGTCTACTACGTATGGGGACTTGTCCTCCCGTATCAGGTTCAGCATTTCAGGCTGCCGCTCCAAAAGACGAAGGAGCACCGACAGGGATTTAGTTGTCGTGATCTGCGCGCTCTCGTACAGGAATGATTCGATAGGGGATGTGGATGGCTTCTCGGAAATAGAGGGGCGAAGGGTGATATATGATCGATAGAGATTCAGTGCTGCAGCATCTAGACAGATACATGGACATAGACGCCGGAATACCGCCGCTGGTTGATATGATCAACACTCACTTTGAGCTGGCGGACGCGCAGATGTGCGTGTTCGCTTCTTCCGACGATTGGCTGATTGTGTTCGAATGGATAGGGTACAGCCCGAATCAGGGTGAATTTCTTAGTAACTTGTATGTATACGGCTCAATGTTCTACGCGGCCGAGTCCGGCGATTCCCAACAACGCGAACAGCCTGAAGGGACTGGCTTTGCCGGAGAAATCGGTCTGTTGCACGCAGCCACCTATTTTGAGATTTCCGGATATGAGCGAGAGGAGGTAATCATCAAGCTGCCTCCTCCCTATGATGACGAACCCTGTTACGATGAAGTTTGGACGTATCCCGCTGGCTATGTAAGTGTGCAGACGCCTTCACAGACAAGACAGTTTCCCATTGACGAAGCTTCACTTTCCTCAAGCGATATTCCCTTCAAGTTAACGGCGTCCGGTCAGATCACATTGCCTCAAGCGCAGTTGCTCCGGCATATTGTCCATGCGTCTGACCATGGTCTATTCAGGACGCCGGCGGAAATATTGAATGAGGTAACTACGGCGTTTCCACAGCTTTCTCCGGATTTCTGGAACGAATTGAAGCCTTTACTACAAGTTCGCGAGTGGCAGCATCCTGATATCATTGCACGTGAATCCACCGGAGAATTGCCGAGCGCGTCGCCTTCTATGCAGGTTGTAGCCTCGATTATTGCCGAGAATAATTCGTCGCTCTGGCATACTAGCGACATTGGCGTGCCTAACACCGATTGGCGGCTGCATTATCTAGAATGCGATTTTGAGGACGATGCAGGGGAAGCAGCCGGCTATAAGCGTATTCCGCGCGGAGACACAAGATGGCAACAGTTTTAATCACCGGCGCAAGCGGGTTTGTCGGCACAGCGCTGGCGGTGGAGATGGCGCGCGATCACGCCGTTGTCTGCATGAGCCGAAGCCGGCCGCATGTCGATCTACCGTGGGTGCGCGGCGACTTCGCCATGTTTGAAGACCTGCGGCAGTTGGATCCCTACCCCATCGATGTTGTCGTGCATCTGGGGGCGGTTACCGGAGGCTGTCTGGAGCGCGACGGCATGATGGTCAACGTGGAGGGCACGAGATGCCTGATGCGTTACCTGATCGACAGGGGCTGCCGGAAATTTGTAATGGCAAGTTCCATTGCTGTCGTCGGTCTGCAGAATATAGCCTTTCGCCCCCTCCAAGTGCCTATCCCGGATGAGCACCCGTGTCTGGACCGCGACGGATACGGCTTTTCCAAGTACCTGATGGAAGAGGTTACACGCTATTACCAACGCCAGAACGATTTCCTCGATGTGATCAACCTGCGCCTCTCCAGTGTTTGCACCGACCTTGCTTCTGCTCCTCCCGCTGTGCAACCACTCAAAGAGTGGGCGCTTGCCGGCATTACGATGATGACGCTCCGGGATGCCGTTCGAGCGTTCAGGCTGGCGGCGGAGGCGGCGTACAACCCTGGTCTGCGCACCCTGAACGCGACGAGCCCGAATGTCTGGGCAAATGCGCCAACAGCAGAGATCCTGCGCCATTGGTGGGGCCAGGAGGTCGATCTCTCGTATTTCGATGAGCCCGACAACACATTTGCTTCCGTATTCGACGCGCGCAAGATCCGGACGGAACTCGGCTTTGTCGCCACCGATCTGCCCGGCGGGACGCTTCAAACATCGGTCTAACAAAACAACTCACTGTTTTCTTGAAGGACAACGGCCTCGTTATGGTGTTCGTCCCGGGCGCCATACACGAGCGTGACCATCCCCTTTTCCATCTCTTGCTTCAGGAGGTGAATTTGCTCGGTATTTTCTTTGAGTTCACTGAGGTAACGTTTCTTGAACTCTTCCCACTTGTTCGGGTCGTGGCCAAACCATTTCCGAAGCTCCGTGCTGGGTGCAATGTCCTTTAGCCACAGGTCTACAGCGGCCTTTTCCTTGGTCAGACCCCGCGGCCAGAGCCTGTCCACAAGCACGCGGAGGCCATCCTCTGCGTCGTGCTCTGCATAGACTCTCTTAATCCTGATTGTTTGTCTCATTGTGTTGTAATTCGCAAGTCATGGCGAGTCGGGCAATGCGGTTTCAGTTCGGACAGCTTGTCCGGATCGAGGCTTCATTTGGCTTGAACCCTCGGCCAAACAAACAGGACGAGGTATCCTATTATATATGGCACTTCTGCTCAGTTGTAATAGCCTTTCTAAGTCGTATGGCGCACGACCACTTTTTGATGATATTTCGTTTGGTATTCAGGATGGCGAACGGATTGGTTTGATCGGGCCTAACGGCGCGGGCAAGTCTACTTTGATGAAGATCTTTGCCGGATCGGTGCAGCCGGACAAGGGCTCAATGGCGTTTCGCAATAACGCCAGGGTCGCCTACCTTCCTCAGGAAGATGTTTTTCCCGCCGGTTCCACGCCAATGTCTGTGCTGCAAGAGGCCATGGCGGGCCAAAACCTGGACGAGATGGAGCGCGATGTCGAAATCTACACCCTGCTTGGACAGATGGGCTTCGAAGATTTCGAACAGAACGTCGATACAATGTCCGGAGGCTGGCGCAAGCGCACCGCCATTGCACGCGAACTGGTGCGCAAGTCCGACCTGATCCTTCTGGACGAACCGACCAACCACCTGGATCTCGACGCCATTATGTGGCTGGAGAAAATGCTGTCGCAGGCTTCCTTCGCCTTCGTCCTGATCAGCCATGACCGCTACTTCCTGGAAAACGCGACCAACCGAGTGATCGAATTGAACCGCGCCTATCCTCAAGGCTTCATCAGCGTCGCTGGAAAGTACTCCGACTTCCTTGTTGCGAAGGACGACTTCCTCTCCGCCCAGGCAACTCTTGAAGCAACACTCGCCACAAAAGTTAAGCGCGAAGTGGAATGGCTTGGCAAAACAGCGGCCGCGCGCAGCACCAAGGCGCAGTACAGGATCGACGAAGCCGGACGGATGATGGGCCAGCTTGCCGAGGTTCGCGACCGCAACACGATGAACACCGCCAAAATTGAGTTTTCGGCGACAGGACGCAGGAGCAAGGAGTTGCTCGTTTTCAATGACGTTTCGAAAACGTACGGAGATCGCACTCTCTTCTCTGGTGTAGAATTCATGCTGTCCCCAGGAGTTAAACTTGGCCTGCTCGGCCCGAACGGAAGCGGCAAAACCACTCTCATTAAGATAATGACCGGCGAACAGGAAACCGATACGGGAACCGTTAAGCGCGCCGATAAGCTCAGAATTGTAGTCTTCGATCAGGCCCGCAAACAATTGGACCTGACCCAAAGCCTGCGCAACGCCCTGGCGGGCGATAGCGACACCGTGAAGTTCGGCGAGTCGAACGTCCATGTCGTAAGCTGGGCCAAGCGTTTCCTGTTCCGGCCGGAGCAGCTTGAAGTACCGATCAGCCGTCTCTCCGGAGGCGAACGCTCCCGAATCCTGATCGCTCAATTGATGCTCCAGCCGGCCGACCTGCTTATTCTCGACGAACCGACCAACGACCTGGACATCCCGTCGCTCGAGATCCTGGAAGACAGCCTGGCGGAGTTCCCCGGCGCCATGGTCCTGGTTACCCACGACCGATATCTGCTGGACCGCCTGTCCTCGGAAATTCTTGCCCTGGACGGCAAAGGAGGCTCACGCTTCTACTCCAGCCTCTACCAGTGGGAGCAGGCCCAGCTTCCTCCGCCGCGTGTGAAGCCCGTAAAAACAGAGAAAACCGCAAAGGCTCCCGTAGCTAGCGCAGACAAGATCAGCCGAAACGAACTGCGCGAACTGGAACGCATCGAAAGCGTGATTATGGCCGCGGAGGACGCCCTCGGAGTTCTACAGGTTCGCCTCGGAGACCCAGCCGTAACCTCGGACTACAAGAGACTGAAGAAGGTATCCGACGACATAGCCCTGGCCGAGAAGGAAATTGCGGCGCTTTACAAGAGATGGGAAGAGCTGGAAGCGAAGAAGGCTGCGGGATAGAAAAGGGACTTGCTTTGGACGAAAACGTAAATTTGCATGGTGAAGATAAACCCAGCGCCGTCGTACAAGAACGTGAAGCTGAATACGATTTGGCTAAACTGCTAGCCGGCATTACCCCAGAAAACCAGCACCGCGAAGTTAGCTTTGGTGCCGAAGTCGGCAAAGAGGCGCTCTGAACGGCACCAACCATGCGAATAGGCATCGACGCCCGCACATTATCTGGACGGTTTACAGGCGACAGAACCTACTGGCGTGGATTGATCGGCGGGCTGTCTGCTATCGATTCGTCGAACGAGTATGTCCTGTACACACGTCTCCCTGTGGATGGAGATCCGCCGCTTACCGGGCCTAACTTCTCGTGGAAAGTTCTGCCGTCTCCGTCTAACGATGCCTTGTGGATGATGACGGCTTTCCCGCAGGCCCTCAAGCGCGACCATATCGACATCGGCCATACGCAGTACAATATCCCACTGCTTGGAGCGCCGTGCCCTATCGTTACGACAATCGGCGATATCTCCTTTAACCTCTTTCCGGATCTCTTTCTGCCGAAAGACCGCGCGATCCTGAACCGTTGCATCCCGATCTCGTTTAAACGGGCAGCCCATATCATCGCCGTCTCGGAAAGCACACGCCGCGATATCCTGCGCCAGTACAAAAAGATCGTTCCGTCCGAAAAAGTGACGGCAACGCTGCTTGCCGTAAGCGACGACTTCCGGCCTCCGGCGGACGGGCAGGAATCTGCGCGTAAAAGAGCGAATACCCTGCTGAAGCTGGACGATCAGCCCTATATTCTCGCCGTGGGTGTTCTTCAGCCACGAAAGAACCTGACCTCGCTTTTGGATGCCTTCGCGCTGATGAAGCTTGGCACCAAAGCAACCGGGCATAAACTGATGATCGTCGGCAAGCGCGGATGGAACAATCAGGCCCTCGACGACAAATGGAACTCGCTGCCGGAAGCCGTTCGTAAGGAAATTGTCTTTGCGGGCTATGTGAGCGATAAGGACCTGCCGACGCTTTACGGCGGCGCTGATGTCTTTTGCTATCCATCGCTGTACGAAGGATTTGGTCTTCCAGTGCTGGAAGCTATGGCCTGCGGATGCCCTGTGATCAGCGCACGGACTTCATCGCTGCCGGAAGTAGTTGGCGATGCTGGCGTGCTTCTTGCACCTACCGATTCGGAAGCATGGGCCCGGGCTTTGGAGAAGATACTCGCCTCCTCCCAGGTGCAGGAACGCTGGCGTGAACGAGGCCTGGCTCAGGCAAAAGAGTTCAGTTGGAAGAAGACGGCCCAGCAGACGTTGGCCGTCTATCAAAATATTATTGCGGAGAACGACACGTGCCCATAGACCCCGTCCTATTAAGTATTCTTGCCTGTCCGGCCTGCGACGACCGGCCTTCTCTGCGCGAAGAGGGCGAGACCCTAGTCTGTGACAAATGCCACCGAGTATATCCGGTACGCGAGGGCATCCCTGTGCTGCTTCCTGAAGAAGCGACGATTCCGGATTCGAAGGCACCCTCTAAATAACAGCCATGGTAAATCTATCTCCTTCAAATAGTGTAAAAGTGTGCCTCATCCACGGGCCAAATCTGAACCTTCTCGGAATTCGCGATCCGGACACCTACGGCAAGGATGACTTTGCCACCGTCAACCGGAAGATCGAAGCCCACGCCAAATCCCTTGGCATGGAAATACGAATCAACCAGTCCAATTACGAAGGCGAGATTATAGGCTGGATTCAGGAAGCCATGGGCTGGGCCGACGCCATAGTCATTAATCCAGGCGCCTATACGCACTACTCGTTTGCCATCCGGGACGCCATTGCCGACTCGCGCCTGCCTACCATCGAGGTCCATCTGACCAACGTGCATGCGCGTGAAGAATGGCGGCGACATTCAGTAATCGCCCCCGTGGCGACCGGCCAGATTCTAGGGTTTGGCACACGGTCGTACCTGCTTGCGCTGGAAGCGGCGAAAGACCTCGTCCAGCAAAGCCATATCTAAGGGTCAAACGCCACCTATGAGCACCCAAGATTCCAACAGCAAGTACCGACTGGCGCAACTGCGTCTGCTGCTGCAGAAGGCCTCCGTAGACGGACTTGTGGTAACCCGGCAGATCAATATCGCCTATTTGAGCGGCTTTCACGGATCGGCCGCTCACCTGCTGATTACCCAAACCGACGCCATACTCATTACAGACGCCCGCTATACCCTGGCAGCAGCGCAGGAAGCACCCGAGTTCACTGTAGTGATATCGAACGGCAGCGGCGGATATGTCGAAGCGCTCAGCCTTGAAGCGGGCAAACTGCACGGTGTTGACCGCGTGGGATTCGAAAAGAATGACGTCACCTATGGCCAGTGGGAATCCTGGACTGAAGCGATCCCGAAATCCATTGTCCTGGTCCCCACAAACGACCTTGTCGAAAAGCTTCGGCAGATAAAGAGCCCGGATGAAATTGCCGCCATCCGCAAAGCGATTTCGGTGGCGCAAGACGCCTTCCTTTCCGTGCAAAACCTGCTGGTTGCCGGAACGCAGGAACGAGCCTTCGCCTTTGCTCTGGAAAACGCCATGCGGGAACGCGGAGCAACGGCTCCTTCGTTTGACACCATAGTCGCCGGCGGACCCCAGGGAGCTCGTCCGCACCACCACCCGAACGACCGCGCCTTTGTTGACGGAGACCTGGTCACCATTGACTGGGGCGCCCTGGTGGACGGCTACTGCTCGGACATTACGCGCACCGTCCTTATCGGACCAAAGAGCAACGGTACTAAGGAGCAGGAGAAGATCCACGCCCTCGTGCTCGAATCCCAGCAGCGCGCCATCGCCGCCATCCATCCGGGAAAAACAGGAAAAGAAGTAGATGCCGCGGCACGCGACTTCCTGACAGAGCACGGATACGGAGATGCATTCAGCCACTCGCTCGGACACAGTCTTGGCCTTGAAGTACACGACGGACCTGGATTCTCAACGCGCTCCGATCTGGTTCTGGAGCCGGGCATGGTGCTCACGGTTGAACCGGGAATCTATCTGGCCGACTGGGGCGGCGTACGCATCGAAGAGGACATCGTCGTGACGGAAACCGGCTGTGACGTGCTGACCAGTCTTCCGCAGACTATTACACTGCACCCCTGATGCATTCTGAATCCATGGATCTTAAGGCCACTGCATTTGTTGCCGTCGAACCACTGAACTTTCGACGAACCTTTTCGCTTCAAAATCTAGGCTCATACGACCCTACTGCATCTCTAAGCGAGTTTCGTCTCTGTAAGGCCTTTTTTTCTGATAACGGGCCGTGCACCGTAGAGATCGTGGCGGAAAGCGGCGGTGCTTCAATACATGTATGTGGGCCTGATTCTTCAGAAGTTCTTCAATTGCTTTCAGCGGGCTTTGGCAGAGACGACGGCTACGCCTTATTCGATCCAGAGCATGCTCTGGTGAGCAGAATGCACCGGCGCTTTCCTGGATTGCGCCTCCTATCCGTACCGTGGCTCTTTGACATCGCCTGTTCCGTGGTTCTCCAACAGCGCGTTCGTTTTGTGGATGCAGCAAAGTCATGGCGACTGATAGCAAATAAGTACGGAGCTGAGACGCACGGAATGTCCGTCTTTCCGTCAGTCAGCTTCGTGGCATCGATGGAGTCCTGGCAGCTGGAAGAGCTTGGAGTTGACGGTAAGCGAGCACGAACTCTGATTGTTATGGCCCGAGAGTTCAAGCGGCGGCCGTTGAGGTTCGATACCCCTTTTGCAGAGGCGCGTGCAATGCTGCAGCGCATTCCGGGGATTGGCCCTTGGAGTGTGGATTATATCTTGGGCTACGGTCTTGCCGATCCTGATGCACTGCCGGTTGGGGATTTGTTTTTGCCTCACATCGTTACCTACGCGTTCACCGGGGCAATGCGGGGGAGCGATGACTTAATGGTAGAGATCCTGGAACAGTTCCGAGGACAACGATTTAGAGTAGTCCGACTGCTTGCCGAGGCCGGAATTAGCGTGCCCAGGACCTACTCTCCCAGGGTCGCGAAGCGAATACAGTAAAGCTCCACGCACAAGGAAGAGGGTAAACTTTTGGCTGAAACCACCGAGAAAAATGGCGTTTACAAATTGCTGAACATTCCCTCTAAAGTAGTGCGCCGAGTGCGCTATTACAACGAATTAATCAAGCGCGGCACAGGGCAAAAGTATGGCATCTACACAGCAGGAGAGAATAAGTCTCCGGATCCAAACTGCTCGCGAGACCTGCGTATAGAAGCAGGTATTGAGACTCTGTACGATGAAAAAGAAAAGAGCCTATTTGTTAAGGCAGGCTCGTCAAAGTTTCGTCTAAGCTCGCAGATAATTCTCTATACGCTTCGGGAAGTCTACAAAGAAGCCATCTATCGGTTTCAACCGAACAGAGAATCTGTGGTAATAGATATTGGCGCAAATGTGGGCGTGTCCGTCCTGTTCTTCGCAGAAATGGACCTCGTAAAACGCGTGATTGGCTATGAACCATTTACTCCAACCTACGAGGAACTGCTCAAGAATATAGCGTTAAATCCCGAAACAAGTCACAAGATCACAGTTGTCAACGAAGCGCTTGGCAAGGACGACGCAACGGTGACTGTGGATTTTTGTCCGACCCATACCACTGTTTCTTCCGTAAACGGGCCCATCGTGAATACAAACAATCGGCCACTCGTGAAGGAAACCATTAAGATACGATCTGTAGTCGACGTCGTTCGAGACGTGATCAAGGACAATCCATCCTTGGAACTCGTCCTGAAGGTAGACTGCGAAGGGTCGGAATACGAAATTATTGACGCCTTGCAAGCCGCGGGCTTGCTTACTAGCGTGTCCATTATTTTGATGGAATGGCACGTACACGGAGCGAAACCGCTAGCGGACGTGCTCGGACCGGAAGGCTTTGCTTGCTTAATGCCGGGGGTTCAAACCGAAAAGGCTGGAATGATCTATGCGTTCAGGCAGGCAGCCACTGGCATGGGAACGGTCTAGTCTAGTTGGAGAACAGCACGCAAATCGGCACGCTCTCTTTCCCAGGTAAATCGCTCCCGCGCTATTTGCCAGCCTGCCCGTCCCATTGTGCGGCGCAAGTCGCTATCGTTAGTCAGCGCGATAATTCGTTCAGACATTGCTTTTGTATCGCCCTCGTCGACCAAATACCCGCTTTTACCTTCCGAGACAGATTCCGGGATACCGGCGTGCCGTGTTGACACCACAGGAAGCGATTCTCCCATAGCTTCAAGAATCGCAACAGGCATCCCTTCTTCGTCACCGGACACCGGATCGACAATGCTATGCTGAATATAAATGTCTGCCTTGTCGAGGCACTCCTGAACAAAATCGGCGGCTCTGGGACCATGAAGCGTTACGTTGTCTTCAAGTCCCATGTCGCGTACAAATTGCTGGGCTGCTGGTAGCAATTCACCGCCGCCCACGTAGTCCAGATGCAGATTCGGACAGCAAGCCAGAGCTTCCCGAAATGCTTGCAGCGTTAGTAGTGGGGCTTTTTTTGCTACCATTCGTCCTATCGACAGACACCGTACTTCAGACGTACTGACCCGGTTTCGAGGCATCTCAGCAACCTTTACGCCATATGGAATAACGTGAATCCGTTGGTTATCGAGACCAATGTTGATTAATTTTTGACGGCCAGTTTCCGAAAATGTGATTATGCCGGCGATGTCGTTTAGCGCTTGATACTTGCGAACCCATTGTGGATCTAGAAGAAGGCGGGAAACATCGTATCCATGGGCGTGGGCAAACAGAGGTATTGATAATTGCTTCGCTAGATTTATGACCGGCACAGAATAATTCAAGTATTCCGCCATAATAACGTTAACACCAGTTGCCTTCAGGAATGACTTGGCGAAAGTAATTTCCTCCGGGAACGACAATCCAATTTTATTGCAAATCAGCTGTTGAGCGCGGTATGCCCCATGATGCAGTAAACGTTCATTGAAGACGAGACGAGGACCAGGCACGGTCCAGTGTCCAGCAAGTGGGCCGTGGGAATTCTGAGCTACGACGACTGTATGGCCAGGGCTAATGTCATGCATGTGCCGGCGAATGAAGGTCTCTGAAATGACGCCCACATCGGGCGCGACTATAGCGAGTGTCTTTGTCATTGAGTTTACTTAGGGTAGATAACTATGCCGTAGCGACCATGTTGGAATCGGAAATTGTGGCCATTGGAGTGGCGCGCGGATGGATCTATCGATCGGTTGCTTCGGCTATTGCGTCAGCCGGTTTCGGCAAGTCTTCTTCGCGTTCTTCCTTAAGTATTTTTGATTCGACACGTTGGCAGCAGACATAGGCTACAGATAGGGCCAGAACCAGCGAGGCAGCGCCTAGCATGCTCATAGGACTCTGCGTGTGTATGTCCATCGTAACTATCTTTTGGCCAACACCAATCAGCGCAACTTCAATAACTGCGGTAATGGGCGAGCTTTCTCCGGGCATGCTGAGCATTACGAGCTTAATGAGCTTCAATCCCATCAAAATAATCAGAAATTCCCCGAACATACTGAACAGCGTATCCGACTTGATCATCATGACGGGAGGCGTTTTAAGCGCGATAATTAAGTCAACAACAAGATGGATCATCCCAAACGCAACGGCAATCAGCAGCATGAAGGCCAGGACCCAAAGGATGCCCTTTTCTGTCCGCTCGATGGCATGTTTTAACTTGTCGGTAACCAATTGCGTTAGTTTTTCCGCTTTAGTTTGGTGATACGCCCGTCTTCCACCCATTCCACCACATAGATATCGCCGGTAGAATCGACGGCCAGGGCGTGTGGGGAAATAAATTTGTCTGATTGCCGCTTGTCGTGCGCTATGTTGGGATATCCGGACCAATTGCAGCATCCCGGATTATCACCCAGGTGAGTGATCAGGGTGTTGTTTTTGTCAAAGATAGTGACCCGGCTCGAAAGATCGGGGATGTAGATCTCGTCTCCGTGCTGATAGAAGCAGCAAGGCTGTATAAGATCCTCGGTAACGAAGTCCAGGTGCTCGCCGTCCAGGGTAAATATCTGGATGCGGTGATTTCCACGGTCGGCAACGAGCAGTACTGGAGAATCTCCGCGCGTATCCACCCACACTCCGTGCGGACAGTTGAGCTGCCCCTTGCCGTCGCCGAAGCCGCCAAACGACCTCAGGTATTCTCCCGTGTTGTTGTACTGATGCACCCAGGGTTGACCGTAGCCATCGGCCACGTAAAAATCACCGTTTGGCGCCACGGCCACATCGGTAGGTACAAACTGATCGGCGCTCTGATAGACAAGCGGCAGGTCCGGTGTGGTAATGGTAAAGAGCACCTCGCCATCAAGGGTCGTTTTGGTTACCGTGTGAAGGTTGTTGTCGGAGAGATACAGATACTCCACGCCGCCTTCGTTGGAGAGATAGAGCCCGTGTGCGCCCTCTTCGTACTCTGCGCCCCAGGATTTAATATAATTTCCTTCGCTGTCGAAGAAAATTATTGCATCCTTGCTCTGATTGAAGACAATCACGTTGTCCTTGGAATCTATTTCGACTCCGTGGGTGTAACCGAGGGTCACTCCTTCGGGAAGCTTAGCCCATCCTTCCACGAGTTCGTACTGATGCGTGTTGGAACCGAGTGTAATCGCCATTTTTGATGTTCGCTCCAGGAATTAATTGACGGCCACGGCGGCCGGGACTTTGTTGAGAATGACTTCGCATTGCGACCGATCCAGCACCGTTCTGCCGACTTTTTTCAACAGGTCGTCGGAACTATCCGAGTCCTGGGGATAGGAAAGCACAATCATATTCGCGTTCAAGGCGTGGGCCTGGTTAACGATCTCTTCCCCGGCATCTCTGCCGCGGCATACTTTGGGTGCCGAGGTGAGGCCTTCGCGTTTAACCATTCTTTCAGCAGCTTCCAGAATATCACAGGCCAGACACTCTTCTTCAGGCAGCGGCGCGGTTAGCGGCAGTGCCCTTGGAATTTCGAGCACATAGGCCAGATGGATCCGCGCCTTCAAGCCGTCTGCTTTGGCAATCCGGCACGCCAGAGCAATGGCATGATCGCTTGGCACTTTGGCCAGGATGGGAACGAGTATGTCGTGCAGAGGACGGCGTCCAATAGGCGCCACTGAGTTGTGCGGCAGGTTGAGAGATGCCCTGGCTTCCTCCACCGTAGCCGTGGTCGGCAGCTTGGAGCGCAACCCAGGGATCGTGCGCAGGGTCGCCAAAATGTTCTCCGGAAGGCTGCAGACTACAATACGTGCGTCGTAGCGCTCAATAAAATTAATGGCATCGCGCAGAGTTAAAGCCCCAGCAGGCGTACAAGCGGTGAGCCCTGCGCAGTCGATAATTATGCCCCCGCCATGACCGCGCAACAGAAGGTTTGCCGCGGCCTGAATGGTCGGCCAGAGGTTTTTGTCGAGCGATCCTTCCAGAATCACGACATCCTCCCGAGTTTCGATAATCATTACATTAAGTCTTTCAGAGTAAGACGGGCCCGCCCGTCATAAACTCACAACAGCTCGAACCGCGGATGGGAGTTCGGCGACATCAGTCACTATGCTGTCCGCCTCGAACTCCGCCCCCTGCGGATTATAGTGAACGTACTGAACACCGCGCTTAAAACGAATAGTCCGCATGCCGAGCGATTTCGCCGGAAGTATGTCATTGTCCGCGCGGTCTCCAACAAAGATTCCCTCCGCCGGGCTCACCCCGGCCTTCTCCAGACCACATAAGAAGATGGCGGGGTCGGGCTTGTACAGATGCACCGTTTCGCTGATCACAATCACATCGAACAAAGAGCCAATTCCGTAGTTATAGAGGGCTTCTTCAACCGGAGGATGCTGATTGGCGATCACTCCCAGCCGGATCTCCTTTTTGAGTTCCTGAAGGACGGGCGTAATGCCGTCCAGGAGAAGGCCGTAGGGTCGCGGCTTACGCATCTCATCGTACTTTGCCCGTGAAGCAGCCCACAAGGTTTCCGTTTCGCTGGAATTGGAGCAATAAAAAGCAAGCGTCTCTTTGATGGCGGATTCTGGATTTGGTCCCAGGGTTGCAAGCTCGATTCGCTTTTTGTTAAAGTCGTCCCAGAACACATTCTTCTCATGCGACCGCAGGGCCAGAAAAAGAGTGTGAAAGAGCCACAAATGAGGGACGTCTTCATTAAAGAGAACGTCGCCGATATCAAAAAACACAATCGAGGGCTTATTTGCCATAGTATTAGAGCCGTTCGACGTGTCGAAGGCGATCTCCTCTACAACAATTTTACCGCATATGTGCAAAATAGAGCCGGCCTCCGAGAATATCCTCGAAGGCCGGCCCTATTTTTTCCGATTAGATTCTCAACCGCAGACTAGTTCCCCCAGATCTGGAACTCCGCAGCCTGCGCACCGTTCGCCACCGAATTAGCCGTCACGTTTAGCTGGACGTATCGGGCCGTGGACGTTGGAACCGCAATGGTTACGATGTTGTTCGAGCCCGGCGCGAACGTGTAGACGCTCGAAGCGACCAGGGTGCTGTAGGTGACATTGTCCGTACTGCCCTGGACCGAGAAGGTCTGCGTGCGTGTCGACCACGCCGCCGGAAGCTCCACCACAACCTGGCTTATGGAGTGGTTTGCTCCCAGATCGATAGTAAGCGTCGCCGGATAGGCCCCAGGAGCAGATTCCCAGTAGGTGCTCTGGTAGCCGTCGTTCGCATCTGTCGCCACCAATCCGTCTGTCGAGCTGCTTGCCGTGGCCGTTCCGGTAAGCTGCACGATAGATGCGGACGGAGTTGCCGATGCCTCGTTTGAATAGCCGCTCGCTCCGTAGCTGTTGACCGCAGTCACTTTGTAGAAGTATGCTGTGCCGTTGCTTAGCCCGGTGTTTACATAGCTCGTGGTAGTAACTCCCGTAGCGATTGCCGTTGTGCTCTCGCCTCCCGCGGATGTTCCGCGATAGATGTTATAGCTCGTCGCTCCGCTGCTCGCCGTCCAGGACAGCGACACCTGAGCGTTGCCGGAGGCCGCAGTCAGGCCTGTCGGAGCGCTCGGAGCCGATCCAGGCGCCGGAACGAGAGTCCCGGTCCCGAACAGGCTCGGGTTGGCATAGTCCTGTGAGGTGCCGTTCCAGATAATCTGAGCAATGCGCCCGCTTGTACTGGTGTTGGCATCGTCATTGGCCACGTCCAACCCAATATGGTTGTTTGCCACCGGCGTGACCCCCAGGGTGGACCACGGAATAGAGTACTCCATTCTGTACCCGCCCGTAGTATTCACCTGTGTGGCAACAACACCCGTGGTAGCTCCATGGGCGTACTCGCTAATCGAGCTGTGGCTCCAGCCGTACACGTACTGGAAATCCGTGGATCCATAACTCGTTGTCTTCGAGTTTGTAGCGTCGATGTAGAGTTCAACCGCATCTCCGTTCCAGTCCGGCGATCCGCTGAACAAGGCGCTGTCCGACACAGTCACCAGGAAGTAGAGGTTGGTGGCGTCCCACATAGCCTGATAGCTTGCGGAATTGGACGTCGACCCGAAGGCCAGTTTTCCCAGACTATAGGAAGTAGCACTGCTCCAGACCGAGTCCACATTGCCATCGATAGTCGGCGCGGACGCGGCATGCGCAATGTTCGCCGTCAGCGCTCCACCGGCCCCGCTGGACGGAGTGGCGCTAGCCTCGTTGGAGTAACCGCTCGTGCCGCCGCTGTTTACCGCGGCGACCTTGTAGTAGTATGTGGTGCCGTTAGAAATCCCGGCATCCCCGTAGTTTGGCGCGATCAGTCCTGTGGCGATCGCCGTTGTGCTCTCCCCTCCCGAAGATGTTCCCCGATAGACGTTGTAGCTGGTGGCGCCGCTGCTCGCGGTCCAGGCTAGAGTAACCACCGTGTTGCCGGCTGCTGCCGTTAACGAGGTAGGTGCAGGCGGAGCCGCAGCCGCAGGCGTGCCCGAAGCTTCGTTGGAATAGCCGCTCGCGCCTCCCGCATTTACGGCGGTGACTTTATAATAGTACGTAGTACCGTTGGCCAACCCCGTATTAAGGTAGCTAGTCGACGTAACCCCGGTCGCAATCGCCGTTGTGCTCTCTCCTCCCGCGGATGTGCCGCGATAGACGTTATAGCTTGTGGCTCCGCTGCTTGCGGTCCATCCCAGAGTAATCTGAGCGCTGCCGGCTGTGGCGGATAGGCCCGTTGGCGGGGGCGGTGCGGAAACCTGTGGTGTGGCAGACGCCTCCGGCGAGTATCCACTGGCGCCTGTACTATTGACGGCCGTCACTTTATAGTAGTAAAGTGTGCCGTTGGTCAAACCAGTGTTAACATAGGTCGTCGTTGTGACTGACGCGATCGCTGTCGTGCTTTCTCCTCCTGATGATGTTCCGCGATAGATGCTATAGCTGGTAGCTCCGCTGCTCGAAGGCCAGGACAGCGAAACCTGCGCATTGCCTGGCGTTGCTGTTAGGCTTGTCGGAGCAGCCGGGATTGGAGCCTCCGCGGTTGCGGAAGCCTCATTCGAGGTGGAACTCGTACCGCCTGCATTCACGGCGGCGGCCTTGTAGTAGTATGTTGTGCCCGCAGTCAACCCCGTATTAACATACGTGGTGCCTGTAAGGCCCATCACCAGAGCCGTTCCGCTTTCGCCTCCGGCCGATGTGCCTCGATAGAGGTTATAACTCGCAGCGCCGCTGCTTGCCGTCCACGAGAGCGATACCTGAGTGACGCCCGCTGTTGCACCCAACCCGGTGGGAGGCGGAGGCGCAGGAATCTGCGGGGTAACGCTCGCTTCATTCGAGTAGGGACTGGTGCCACCCGTATTCACAGCGGCCGCCTTATAGTAGTAAGTAACGCCGTTAGTTAGACCAGTATTTGTGTAAGTTGTCCCCGTAATGCCGGTTGCTATGGCCGTGCCGCTTTCGCCACCGGCCGATGTGCCCCTGTAGAGATTGTAACTCGCAGCGCCGCTTGAGGCAGACCATGAGAGTGCCGCCTGCGCATTGCCTGCAATAGCCGCTAAGCCTGTCGGCGCTGGAGGAGCAACAACCGACGGAGTAGCCGAGGCTTCGTTGGAGTAGCCGCTTGAGCCGCCGCTATTTGTAGCAGTGACCTTGTAATAGTAAGTGACGCCCCCAGTAACGCTCGTGTCCGCATA
>Ga0302312_10000797_pt1 | contig 20978 bp, 15 predicted proteins | sample III_Palsa_N2_1_FD_200529 | JGI IMG/M metagenome (GOLD analysis project Ga0302312, IMG submission 200529) | Peat permafrost microbial communities from Stordalen Mire near Abisko, Sweden - III_Palsa_N2_1 | ecosystem: Environmental > Terrestrial > Soil > Palsa > Peat permafrost | place: Sweden... | reverse complement strand
GTTGATCGTCGGGATGGAAGTTCAGAGAAAGATGAACCGTTTTGGCCTGGCTGCGTTCGTTCAGCACCATTTGTTGCTGCAGCCGGTGAAGTTTATCGTCGAAGGTCAACCGGTCATTGTCCTGCCAGTAATTGAAGGCCCCCAGGAACCGGGCCTGGCCCTGTTCAAGCTTTTGTTCGTTGTACAAGAGTGTCTGGCGGACATTTCTTGAGGGTTCACTCATTGCAACCATTTTTCAGCTATTTTTTGGGTGAGTGATTTTATTTCTCTGATCTCAAGAAGGATGGAGACGCCGGACCCGGACCCTTCTGCCCGTTCGGCGAGCTGATCCAGCCGGTTTTTAATCCCGATCATCGTTTGGAGAAGCTCATCCTGGGATTGATTGCGGACCTTGACTGTAACCGGTTTTTTGGTGAGTACCTTTTTGACATATTCGGTGAGGCTGCGGCAGGTGGAGTTTTCACATTGGCGGTAGACCTCTTTGAAATCTTCTTCCGTCAGGCGGATGGAAACGAAGCGTTTGGCTTGTTTTTCAGTGTTCATTTTATAGAATAGGTTTAATGGAAATTATTTATAAAAGTTTACCCTTACCCGGGCTTTTAGATAACCAAAATAGCGAAAGGTTTAATAAAAAAAGGTAACCTAACTGGTAACCTATGCAATTTCTAACCCATTGGGCGATCTGCTTTTCCCATTCGTCATATTTCCGGGCCTATGAATGGGGGGTTCATTAATTTCATCGCCATTTTATCAGCTATCCGGCGGCCTATCGTCGATCGGAGCATAATCTTAAACTAAGCACAGATCCATTATGAGAAATTTTTTTACAGTCCTGATGATGGTTACAGGATTGATGCCGGCAGCGATTGCACAGCAAAAACCCAGTAACCCCACTCCCTCCGGGGGTAACACGGCCGGACCGGCCGGCCAGCGACCTGGTGGCGGAGCGGCGGCTGCGAAACAGGAGCCGAAGCCCTACAAAGAGGTCATTACGGAGAAGGCGATCAGCCATCCCGGTTTATTCACGGTACACAAGGTAGAAGACAAGTGGTATTTTGAGATCCCGGATTCTATTTTTGATCGGGATATACTGGTGAGCACACGCTTTGACAAGACGTCGCCGGGCGGCAATTACGGGGGTGAGCAGGTGAGCCAGGAGGCGATCCGTTGGGAAAAAGGGCCGTCGCACACGGTTTTCCTGAATGTACTGACTATTGTGAATGTAGCGGCGGACTCCAGTCAGCCTATCGCCATGGCGGTAAGAAATTCCAATATGAACCCGATAGCCGCCGCCTTCGATGTACGGGCCTATGGCAAGAGCGCCGATAGCAGCAGTGGGACGGTGGTCATCGAAGTGACGGATTTCTTCAAAGGGGACAACCAGTCGGTCAGCCTGACGCCAGGCATTAAAAGGCGTTTTAACCTGGCAGCATTGTCACCCGAGCGGTCCTATATCGAAAGCATCCACACCTACCCCATCAATACGGAAATCCGGACGGTGAAGACGTTTACGGTCAGCCCTGCCCCGGCGCCTAGTCCGGGGGGGAGAGGGCCAGCCGGGCTGCCAGCCGGTGAAGAAACGGGAGCGGTGACGGTGGAACTGAATAATTCGTTCCTGCTGCTACCGAAGACCCCGATGCGCAAAAGAACATTCGACCGCCGGGTTGGTTTCTTTACCAGTGAGTACACGGTTTATGGGGATGACCAGCAGCGGGTCGAAGAGGATGAATTCATCCATCACTGGCGGCTGGAACCTAAAGACGAAGACCTGGAGAAATATAAACGGGGTGAGCTGGTAGAGCCCAAAAAGCCTATCGTCATCTATATCGACCCGGCTACGCCCAAACAGTGGCGCCCCTTCCTGATTGCGGGTATCAATGACTGGCAGGGCGCCTTCGAAAAGGCGGGATTCAAGAATGCTATTATGGGCAAGGAATGGCCGGAGAATGATCCGACGATGAGCCTCGAAGACGCCCGATTCTCAGTGATCCGGTACTTCGCCAGCGATATCGAGAATGCCTATGGCCCGAACGTCGCGGACCCGCGGAGCGGAGAGATCCTGGAAACGCATATCGGGTGGTATCATAATGTGATGAAGCTGGTGCATGACTGGTATATGATCCAGACCGCGGCGGTTGACCCCCGCGCCCGGAGGATGAAGTTCGACGATGCGTTGATGGGAGACCTGATCCGGTTTGTGTCCTCTCATGAGGTCGGGCATACCCTGGGCCTGCGTCATAACATGGGCAGCAGCAGCAGGACGCCGGTGGAAAAACTGCGCGACAAGGCCTGGGTGGAAGCCAATGGCCATACGGCGTCGATCATGGACTATGCGAGGTTCAACTATGTAGCCCAACCGGAAGACAATATCACCTCGAAAGGGTTATATCCCCGGATCGGCGATTATGACAAATGGGCTATTCTCTGGGGCTATAAATATGACCCGGATGCAACGGAAGAAGAAGACAAAAAGATCATGAGCAAGCTGGCTACTGACAGCCTGAAGAACCCCCGGCTGTGGTTTGGCGGTGAGGGGTATAATTTTGATCCCCGGGCGCAAACGGAAGACCTGGGTGATAATGCGATGAAGGCCAGTGACTATGGGATCAGGAACCTGAAGCGGATCCTGCCGAACCTGCCGGAATGGACGAGGGAAGAGGCTGATGAATATGACAACCTGGAGGAAATGTATGACAACCTGATACAACAATTTGCCCGTTATATGGGGCATGTGGCGAAGAATGTCGGCGGGGTGCAGGAGACGTTCAAGAGTGTGGAACAACAAGGGGATGTGTATGAAGCTACGCCAAAGGCGACGCAGAAAGAGGCGGTGGATTTCCTGAACAAGCAATTGTTTGCCACTCCGACATGGCTGTTGAATAAGGATATCCTGAATAAGTTCAGTAATCCCGGGGGTGGAGAATCATTGAGTACGGTACAGGCCAACACGCTGAAAAGCCTGTTGTCCGGCGGCAGGTTGTACAGGCTAACGGTCTGCACAGGGCGCTATGGTCCCGGCACATACAGTGTGGACGATCTGTTGACGGATGTAAAAAAAGGTGTCTGGTCAGAACTGGCGACGGGTGCGCCTATCGATATTTACCGGCGCAACCTGCAAAAGGTATATATCCAATCCCTGGTGGACCTGTTAAACCCTCCGCCGCCCACGGCGCCGCCGGCCGGTCTGCCGAGAGGATACATCATCTTCACGGGTGATCTGAAGGTTACGGATGTCCCTTCCGAAGCGCGGGCGCAGCTGGTGGAGCTGAAGGCCGAGATTGCAGGAGCAATTCTCAAGGAGACGGACAAGATCAGCAAGTATCATTTGCAGGATCTGGAAGAGAGGATTAAAGAGGCGTTGAATCCGACGAAGACAGCGACGCCGTAAGAGTATATATTAAATTATTTGATTCGAAGCCGCTGCGGGGATACTGCAGCGGCTTTTTTAATCGTCGTCCTTTTCGGGACTGACCTTGACGAAGGCGCTGCGGCGGGGTGCGGGAACGGGGCTGTTCTCGCCTTTGACGGCCTTCCAGATGACCTCGTTCAGCAAGGCGTCGGGGACGGCGTCGGCGCGGGTGAGATCGAAGCGGGCGGAAAGCATGGCGGAAGCGGTCGAAGCGGTATTGCGCACATTGATATCAACCCCGGCGGGGACGGCGTTGAAGGGCGTGGTATCGGGCTGCGCGTCGAAGCAGCCGTACAGGGGGGTAGCGGCGGCATCGTACTGGCTCATGGGGGGGAGGTTCAGGATAAGCTCCATGGTACGTAGGACAGAAGTAGTGGAATACATCGTATGGTTGACGGCGCCGCGCCGGATATAGGGGCTGATGACATAAGCCGGGGACCGATGGGCGTCGACATGGTCCGGACCGTCCTGGGCATCGTCTTCGAGGACGAAGATGGCGGATTGCCCCCAGATGGCGCTGTGGGAGATATGGTCTACCAGCCGGCCCAGGGCCAGGTCATTGTCTGCGATCTGGGCGACGGGGGTGTAAGCGCCCTTTCTCCCTCCGCTGGTGTGATCATTCGGCAGGTAGATCGTGCTGAAATGCGGAACGGCGCCGGCCTTTACGAGGGAGTCGAAATCCTGTTCGAATACTGCCTCTCGACGAATGTCCTGGGTGTCGAGGTTCCAGCCGGTGTAGGGCCGGCAATAATGATCGGCCGTCTTCAGGAGGTCCAGGGTTGGCGGCCCGTTGTCTTCGAATTCCCCATAGTTGCGGAAGCTGACGCCTGCGCGCTGGCAATAGTTCCAGATGAAACCTTTGGTTGGATTGGCGACGGGCCTGCTGCCGTCGAAATCGTAGTTCCCGCCCCGGCCACTATAGTTACTGGGCCAGTTCTTTTCCACGAAGTCAGTGGCATAACCTGCCATCGACCAGTTATGACCATCGGCGCTGACTTCCGCATCTACATAGAAGTTATCCAGCAGGACGAATGCCGAGGCCAGTGCATGGGCGTTAGGGGTGACCCGGCGGCCGAAAAGACAAAGGCTGGTGTCGCCATTGCCCTGCGGCATGTCGCCGAGCAACTGGTCGTAGGTCCGGTTTTCCTTCAGCACATAAAATACATACTTTATCGGCGAGGGCTCTCCCGCCTTGCGGGGAATGGGATTGCCGGGTTCACCGGGCGCCTGTTGTTCCCGTTGTGCGGAATAGGGCGTGTTGCCGTATACCTGGCGGGTGTAGGCGGCGAGAGTTTCGGCAGTGGGCGCAGGGATCACGGACAAAGCGCCTTTCAGCATACTGCCGATGTACTGATCTTTGTCGCTGTCGCCGCTCGTTTTATATCCTTTCTTATTACGAGGTTGACCGGGTTGGTGTTCGAGGGGATTGGGCATCGAGGCGAGCCCTTTCCCGTTCGTCACGAGGATCTGGCGGCCATGCGCCCGTACGCAGGTAGGGTACCAACCGACGGGAATAAAGCCCAGTGAGTGGCTATGGCCGGGATCGGATACGTCAAAGACCGCCAGGTAGTTATTGTCTGCGTTGGCGATGTAGAGTGTCTTTCCATCGGGCGACAGGCAGACGCTGTTGGTGGTAGAGCCGATGGGTGCATCGGGTGACAGCGCGGTGTGGAGGGTCTCCACGACCTTGCGTGATCTTACATCAATGACGGTGACGGAATTGGAATTGGCGTCGGCGGTGTAGAGCCATTTGCCATTGGCGGTCATGGCCATGTCTGTAGGGTGATCGCCGGTAGCTACGGAGTCCAGCAGGGCATCATCTTTTGTATTATAGATCCATACTTTGCGGCCGCCCCAGGCGGAAATATATAATTCCGGAGATGTAGGGTTGAGTATGCAGGTGTAGGCTTCGGCTCCAAGTGGCAGGCGGGACAGGACCTTCATGGTCTTTGTATTGCATACGTAGAGTGCATCGTCTTCTTTGGTGACGACATAGAGTCGGTCGTGCGCTTCATCAAGGGTGAGCCCCGTAGGGCTGATCTTTTCTGCCGGCCAGGGGCGGCCGAGGGTGAGGGTATCCTTGTTGATGAGGGTGTCGCCGGACAGCATATAGCGAATGATGATGTCGTCGTTACCACCGGAAGCATAGAGATAATGATGTCGTTTGCTGAAGGTAAGGCCCAGCCAGGCTTTACCGATGGTAACGGAGCTGACTACCTGGTTTTTTTGCAGGTTGACCAGGTCGATCGTCTGGCGACCGTTACCGTTGTTGGTGATGGCCAGGTGGACGCCATCGGGGGCGAGGGCCATATTGAGGGGGAGGTCGGAGGTGAGAGGGATGGATTGGCCGGCGGGGGTGAGGTACCAGCCGTTGGGCAGGAGGGTGCGGTCCTCGGCGGGGGCGGAGTCGGAGTGGATGGCGCCGGGGAGCGTTGGGGATTGGGGGGCGGGTTGCACTGGGGATTGTGCGGAAAGCCGCGACGACAAGAGGAGGACGGCGATTGATATGAGGAGGATGTTTCTCATGAGTATAAAGGTAGGACGACGATATTAATTGGGTGTTATTAAAAAACCCCGCCGCTGACGGGCAGCGAGCGGGGCGTGATGTGCAGATAAACCTGTGAGCAACTCGATGATGAGCCTATCAGGGGATAGGCGCTTCGGTCAGACCGTATTTTGTCATGTAGCGGTGATACAATTGGGTTTGTTTGTTTTCAAGGTTGACTTCCCTGCCCTGGATGAAAGCGTGCTCGATGATGCTGGTGCGCATGTCGAGGATGTCGCCGGCACTGACGACGATATTGGCGTCCTTCCCTACTTCCAATGAGCCGGTGCGGTCATCGACACCGAGAATTTTGGCAGCGCTGAGGGTAATCGCCTGCAGGGCCTGTTCTTTCGTGAGGCCATGGGCCGCGGCCACCCCGGCATTGAACATGAGGTTACGGTAGCGGGTCTCTCCATGCGAATCGTTGATCGCGAAGAGTACACCGGCCTTTTGCAGGACGGCGGGCGTTTTGAAGGGCTGGTCATAGTCGTCGTCCTCGGTCGTGGGGAGGGCGTTGGTCTGCTGCAGGATGACCGAGATGTTGTTTTGCTTCAACAGGTCAGCGATCAGCCAGCATTCGCTGCCGCCGACGATGGTGACGTCGAATCCGAATTCTTTGGCGAAATCGATGGCCACGAGCATTTGTTTGACCTGGTCGCCGTGGATAAATAATTTCTGTTGTTTGGTGAAGAGGCCTTTTACGGCTTCGAATTTCAGGTTCGTCTCTTTGTGGGTGGCTTCTGCGGAGTAGGCTTTCGCCTCGCGGAAGAAGGCTTTGATCTCTTCGATCTTGTCCAGGGCTTCTTTCGTGGGATCTGTCGGGGGCTGTGCGCCGAAACGCCGACCGCCGCCACCGCCGAAACGCGTGGGCCGGGCGAGGAAGGTCGGAAGGTTAAGATGGATGGCATTGTCCATTTTATAGGCCGCATCTTCCCAGTTCCACGCATCGAGCTGTACGACTGTGGAAGAGCCGCTGATCGTGCCGCCCTCGGGCGTCACGCCAGCCAGGAGGATACCATTGGTCCTGAGGGTATTGATGATCCTCGAGTCCGTGTTGTAAGCGACGATCGACCGGATGCTGGGGTTCAGGTCGCCGATCTCCTGGAAATCGTCGGAGCCGCGGGCGCCGCTGCCGATCTCTTTCAGGCCAAGGTCGGTGACGGAGAGGATCAGGCCGGGATAGATCTGTTTGCCTTTGGCGTCGACGACTTTGGCGTCGCTGCCGCTTGCGCTGACATTGGCGCCGATGGCGATGATCTTTCCATTATTCACTTCGATGGTACCGTTCTCTATGATCTGGCCGTTGCCGACATGGATTGTACCACCGGTGATGAACAAGTGGCCCATAAAGGGTTTTGCCGGGTAGATGTCGTCCTGCGCGACGCTGGTATTGTGCAAGCCTGCGGCCAGGAGCAGGGCGAAAAGCAGGTTATATGTTCGTTTCATGAATATTTTTTTAATTGGTTGATGATTGGTCATCGCCGCCTTCATCGATCGTCAGCAGTCCGTCGTGGTGATCATGGTCACCGCAGCTGAGCTCGATATGATAGCTGGGGGTGGCGGGGGCCATAGGTGCGCCCGATTTTTTCTCAGCGATCATTTTCTGAATGAGGCGGTTGCGTTCCGTGGCGATATATTTCCGTGTCACCAGGTCCCGGTCGGTATCGAAGTAGATGACACCGTCTACGATGGTCTTTTCGGGTTTAGCGTAGATGCTGAGCGGATTATCGTTCCACAGTACGAGGTCGGCATCCTTGCCCTCCTTTATGCTGCCCACCCTGTCGGCGACGTGCAGGGCTTTGGCGGGATTGAGGGTACACATCTTGAAAGCATCTTCTTCGGACATGCCGCCATATTTGACGCTCTTGGCCGCCTCCTGGTTAAGGTGGCGCGCCTGTTCGGCATCGTCTGAGTTGATGCAGACGTTGAGCCCTTCGCGCTGCATGATCGTGGCGTTGTAGGCTATAGCGTCCGTCACTTCGATCTTATAGGCCCACCAATCGGAGAAGGTGGAGGCGTTGGAGCCGTGGGCCTTCATTTTATCGGCCACCTTATAGCCTTCGAGGATATGAGTAAAAGTGTTGACAGTGAAACCGAATTTGTCGGCCACACGCATAAGGGCTGTGATCTCGCTTTGGACATATGAATGGCAGGTGATAAAGCGTTTGTGCTCGAGGATCTCGACCAGTGCATCCAGCTCGAGGTCACGGCGGGTCGCGCCGGGAGCGGCTTTGCGTGTCGGGGAACCGGTTGTTGTTCTGGGAAGTGGTCCTCTTCACGTTCTCGCCGAGTGCGAACTTGATGAAGGGGTCCCAGTTCCTGAATTTCAGTCCTTCGTCATCCACGCCCCAGCGCAGCTTGATCAGCTGGGTCTGGCCGCCGATAGTGTTGGCGGACCCGTGGAGGATATGGGACGAGGTGACGCCGCCTGCGAGCTGGCGATAGATGCTGACGTCCTCGGGGTTGAGGTTATCGGCGATGCGTACTTCGGAGGTAACGGATTGGGCGCCTTCATTGATCGAGAAGGCGGCGATATGGGAGTGTTCATCGATGATGCCGGGGGACAGGTATTTATCTGTGCCGTCGATGACCTGTGCGCCATCAGCGGAGAGGTTCTTGCCGATTTTGGCAATTTTACCTGCTTTGACGAGTACATCGGTATTAGCTAAACGGCCTTCCTTCTCGTTGGTCCAGACTGTGGCATTTTTGATCAGCAGATCGTGCTGTGTTGGCAGGGTATCCCAGCCATAGCCGTCGAAAGGATAGAGCACTTTTCCGAGGCGGCCGGGTTTCTTATGGGCCGTCGATGTCGTATCCGGGGGCGATGCCTTGGCGAAGGTAGCTGTCCAGATGACGATGTTGCCGGTGGAATCGGTGCCGTTGCCGTTCCAGGTATCTCCGTTGACTACGCCGCTGAGATGGGTTATGGCGCCGCCGCGGCCGCCGCCCATTCTTCTGCCGCCGCCCGCGGGATTCTTTTCCTGCCAGACCACAGCGCTGCCGCCGGGAGGGGGAGTTTCTCCGCCGGGGGGATTTCCGCCGGGAGCGCCACCGCGGCCACCGCCGGAATTGGAGGGAGCGCCACCAAAGCTGAGGGAGATGAGGCTGCCGTTATAGCTGAACTTACCGGTGAGGGTATCTTTACCGATCACATTGGCTGACGAAGAAGATTTTACATCGAGGGTGAGTGTCTTCGAGGCGCCATCGGCGGAGGTGATGACCAGGTTGTATTGTCCTTTAATATCTTTCCAGTCCTCTTCTTTTACGGCGAATTTTTTGCCGCGGACCCAGTTCTCCACGATGGCGGTCTTTTCATTAAAGACGGGGCCGGTGGTGATGAGGAAGTTGGCCAGTTTGCCTGCGTCGAGGCTGCCGACCTTATCATAGATGCCGACCAGGGTGGCGGGAGTTTTCGTGAGCGCATCAAGCGCCTTTGCCTCGGTGAGGCCATAATCAAATGCCTTGCGGACATTGGGCAGGAATTGTTTAGGTTCCTTCAAGTCTGCGCTGGTAAGGCAGAAGGTGATGCCGGCCTTTTCGAAGGCGCCGGGGTTGGTGGGGGCCAGTTCCCAGTGTTTCATATCGGCAAGGGAGACGAACCGGGCATTATCGGGGTCTTCGACGTCCATGGCCTGCGGGAAGTTGACCGGCACGATGAATGCGGCTTTGGTAGCGGCGATGTCGGCTATCCTCTGATATTCGTTTTCGCCTGCCTTAATAATATATTGAACGCCGAATTCGTCACCGATGCGGTCGCCGTGCAGGTCACCCCATTTATCATCACCCTCGAAGATCTGGGGGAGGGACTGCTGGTCATTCCAGGCCTGCAGGCTGAGGTTGGCGCCTTCGTGCGCGGGCATCGTCTTGTACCATTGACCATCGATATAAGTCTGTCTTAAAAGAGCGATCGAGCCCATAAGCGAGGAGGGGTAGCTCTGAGTGGAGGTACCTTTACTGAGGGAGTAATGGGCGGAAGCCTTTTCTTTGACGATAGCAAAGTTGTCTTTCTCATCCGTCAGCGTGACGACGACCCCTGTACCGCGGGCGATGCCATCTTTTACATGGGAGAGGACCGTGCCGAAACCGGATTCCCGGAGGGGGTTGGCCCTGGCTTCGTCGGAAGTGAAGAGGCGCGACGCATCCGTCTCTGGATGAATGGCCTGGTTCCAGTTGTAGGGCCCCTTGGTGGTAGACTCTATCTGAGCCGGAGCCCGGAAATCGAACCCGGTGGCGCGGCCGCGTCCTTCTGCGACGGGCATACCATAATCACTATAGAGATCGATAAAGGAGGGGTAAATATATTTCCCGCTGCAATCGACAACCACGGCATCTGCGGGTATCGCCAGCCCGGCGCCCGCCCCTACGATCAGTCCGTCCCTGATCACGAGGGTCGCGTTGGTCAGTGTTGACTGGCCGTCCTTTACAATGGTAGCATGCGTAAAGGCATAACAATGCTGCCTGGGGTCTGCCACTCCGTTAACGGGAAAAGTAGTTTGGGCGGAAGCAATAAGCGAAAGGGATAATAAAAAAAGTAAAAGAGGGAGTGTCCTACCCCTCGCGAGGTGTCGAGAGTTTCTCATGCGCGTTAGTTTTTAGTCGAGTTGAAAAATCGTTCTAATTTAGTTAAATGGCCTAATTTTAGGGTCCGAATATTTATTAACGGTAAATAAGACATAAAGTCGGTGATTACGCTAGCCTCCCATATCGATCACACCATTTTAAAGCCTACCACTACACTTTTTGATATAGAAAAAATATGTAATGAGGCGCTTGAGTATGGATTTGCGGCAGTTTGCGTGCCGCCGCCTTTTGTGGCCGTGGCCCAGGCGTTTGGGGTTCGGACGGCGACAGTGATCGGCTTCCCGTTTGGGTATTCCGCGGTGGCGGCGAAATTAGCGGAAATCGGGCAGGTGATTGCCGATGGGGTGGACGAGCTGGATATCGTGATCAATCTTGTTTTATTGAAGGGAGAGCGCTGGCCGGAGCTGGAAGAGGAGATGACTGTGTTGACAACGCGGGCGCATGCAGCGGGAAAGATCGTCAAGGTGATCATAGAAAGCGGGATCCTGAGCGACGAAGAGATCATCCAGTGTTGCAAGCTATACAGCCGGGTGGGGGTCGATTTTCTGAAGACGTCTACCGGCTATGCGGAAAAAGGGGCTTCGGTGGAGGCGGTAAGGTTGATGCGACAGCATTTGCCCGCGGGGATCCGGATCAAGGCTTCGGGGGGCATCCGGGATGCGGCCTTTGCGAGACAGCTGATAGCGGCAGGGGCGGACAGGCTGGGTTGCAGCGCCAGCGTGGCCATTGTGAAAGAGGAGGAGGCGAGCCGGAAGACTGATGAAGTAAGCGGGAGAGCCGATTATTATTAAAAGACGATTATGTACAAATTATTGTTGATTATTTTATTGTTTACGGCCCGTATGGCAGTAGCCCAGACGCCTGATTCAGCGGGGTCGATGATACCTCATGCAGCGGACAGCAGCAGTGTCACGATCCTGAAAGATCCCCGGATCGATCAGTTGGTCCGCAAGCAGATCGAGATCAATGAAGCGACGACGCGGGACAGCCGTCGATTTGTACAGGGCTGGCGGATACAGGTGATCAATTCACCCGACCGTAGCAAGGTATTTGCGGCAAAAGCGAAGATGCTGGAGGAATTCCCGGATTGGAAGCCTTATCTGCTGTATTCGTCGCCCAACTACAAGCTGAGGGTAGGCAATTTCAAAACGCAGGAGGAGGCGGAAGACGCGGTCAAGCAAATTTCGAGGATCTTCCCTTCGGGCATCTATGTCATTCCTGACGTCATCGAGCTAAAGCTGACTGATCTGCCTAAAGCGGATACGACTAATCCATAGATTTCATTTTTGAAGCAATATCCATGTTGAAAAAGAGAATCCAACAACTCGCGAAACAATACAGCCCGGACTTAATTGCCATCAGACATCATCTGCACGCGCATCCGGAGCTCAGTTACCAGGAATATAAGACGTCGGCCTTTGTGCAGCAGAAATTAGCGGAGACCGGCATCCCTCATCATGTGCTGGCGGAGACCGGCGTGGTAGGAATGATCGAGGGGAAGAATCCCGGGAGCAGGGTGATTGCGCTGCGGGCGGATATGGATGCCCTGCCGATCAGGGAGGAGAATAATATTTCTTATAAATCGACCAATGAAGGGGTGATGCATGCCTGCGGGCATGACGTGCATACGACCATCCTGCTGGGTGCCTCGCGCATATTGCAAGAGACGAAAGATCTGTGGGAGGGGACGGTGAAGCTGATCTTCCAGCCGGGAGAAGAAAAGAACCCGGGTGGGGCCAGTCTGATGATCAGGGAGGGCGTATTAAAAAACCCTGAACCCGAGGCCATCTTCGGGTTGCATGTACATCCGGGGCTGGAAGTGGGCAAGCTGAGCTTCCGCGGGGGTATGGTGATGGCGAGCGCCGACGAGATTTATATTACGATCAAGGGGAAAGGTGGTCATGCGGCTGCCCCGCATCTGACTGTCGATACGATCCTTGTGGCCAGTCACCTGGTGGTAGCCCTGCAGCAGATCATCAGCCGTAACCGAAACCCTTTGTCGCCTTCGGTCTTATCCATCACATCTGTACAGGGAGGGTTTACGACCAATGTCATTCCGAGCGAAGTGAAGCTGATGGGGACTTTCCGGGCCATGGACGAGGAGTGGCGGTTCCGGGCGCATGAGCTGATCCGCAAGCAGGCGACGGAGCTGGTGCATGCCATGGGGGCGGAGATCGACCTGCATATCGATGTCGGCTATCCGATGGTCCATAATAATGAGGCGCTGGATAAGGTGGCGCGGGCGGAGGCCAGGGATTTCATGGGGGCGGACAATGTGCTGGAAACCGAGGTAAGGATGGGTGCGGAGGATTTCGGGTATTATACCCGGCAGATCCCGGGCTGTTTTTACCGGCTGGGGGTGATGAATGTTGAAAAAGGCATTACGTCGGGCGTGCATACACCGACTTTCAATATCGATGAATCTGCGATCGAGATCGGGGCCGGGATGATGGCGTGGCTCGGCAGTCACATCCGCTTTGCGGAATGATCAGCGACCTACATTGCGGGCGACAGACGGCCCCAGCGTCGCGAGGATGGTTTTATTCCACAGTCCCATACCGATAAAATCGGGCACTTTACTTTTTCCCCAGATCCTGAGCGCGTCGAGGGCGATATCGATTGTCGATCCGGGGTTTACCTTTGTTCCCATGGTCTCGCCGATATTGGTGTCCTGAGCCGGGCCTTCCGGGTCGGGATTGGCGCGGTGGATATGACCGGGATCGCCGATATGGCCATCCATGGCGTCGATGGCATAGATGGGCACCTGCAGGCAGCGGGCTGCGAGGACATCCGTATCCGACATTTCCCTGACTGTTGTCTTCCGATCATCGAGTATGGGCGGATGGCCATGTACCTGGGCGATCAAGATCCGGCTATCGGGCGCGGTGCTGCCGATTTTGGGATAGGTGACGCCATAGCGGGGGGAAGGGATGACTTCTACGGGTGACCGGGTATTGGTACCCGGCCGTTCCCTGATGCACGATATTTCGCCGGTATTCCGGTCCAGAAAGATATAAAGGGGGTATTCTACTTTATACGCCAGGGAGGAGTCATGGATGAACTGGCAATCGGATTGTATCTGCTGGTTGTCAATGGTTATCGGCAGGCTGGAGTCATACAATTGACGTGCGGCCTGCCTGTCGATGACGCCATTGGAGTTCTGCACAATATTGGAAAATATTGCGCCATCGATGAGCCTGTACCCTGTCGAATCCGAGTTGTCGCTGCCCAGGTATTTGGCATTTTGGCTGCAGTAATATTGAATGCCGGGGACCGGCGTGGAAAGGGTGGCGGCCCCTGAAGAGGGGGAGTCAATAGATAAACGGCTGGGTTCACAGCTTGTCAGGAAGGCAATGGTCACAGCGGGCAACAACCAGGTGTGCGACAGGTGTTGGAAGGACATATGTGCAAGGTTTAATCGTTCACGGCCAGGGTACAGGGGGTAGCGAACCTACGCTGCCGTTGCGCATCCACGCTGCAGTTATGGGATTAAATGGGGTCCAAAAAGAGGCATTTCGGCCTATTTGACCTGCCGCCGGGGCTGTCGGGGGCGGATCTGAGGGGCTTCCGAGGGCTTGCAGGGGGTTTGCGGAGACTGCCGGGGGTGGCTTCAAGGAGGTGCCGGGGTGGCTTCAAGCGGCTAACAGGGTGTTTGACAGCATTTTCGTATTTTGCACCGGCTATGCAAAAAAAACAGCTTCGCAAGGAGCAGGCGCTTGAATATCATTCCAAAGGACGACCTGGCAAGATCGAGGTCGTACCGACCAAGGAGGCGAAGACGCAGAGGGATCTCTCCCTGGCTTATTCACCCGGCGTGGCAGAACCCTGCAAGGAAATTTACAAGAATGTTGAGGATGTCTATAAATATACCGCCAAGGGAAACCTGGTGGCGGTGATCACCAATGGAACGGCGGTGTTAGGGCTGGGCGATATCGGCCCGGAGGCTTCCAAACCGGTCATGGAAGGAAAGGGGGTGTTGTTCAAGATCTTTGCCGACATCGACGTTTTCGATATCGAGATCAATGAAAAGGACCCCGAGAAATTCGTCCAGATCGTGAAGGCGCTGGAGCCGACCTTCGGCGGCATCAACCTGGAAGACATCAAAGCACCAGAATGCTTTTACATCGAGCGGGAGCTGCGAAAGCAGCTCAAGATCCCGGTGATGCATGACGATCAGCATGGTACGGCCATCATCAGCAGTGCGGCGTTATTGAATGCGTTGGAGATACAGAAGAAGAAGATTGACAAAGTACGCTTTGTGATTAATGGGGCAGGCGCGGCTGCTATGGCCTGTACCAAATTATATATGGCATTGGGCGCCAAACCAGAAAATTTCATCCTTTTCGATAAGGATGGGGTGCTGCATGAAGAGCGGACCGATCTGGATGAGGATAAACGAAAGATTGCCGTTAAGAAGAGTGACTGGACGCTGGAAAAGGCCATGAAGGACGCGGATGTCTTCGTGGGTTTAAGTGTGGGCAATGTAGTGACGCCGGAGATGGTGAAGAGCATGGCGAAACGGCCCATTGTATTTGCGATGGCGAATCCAGATCCGGAGATCAGCTATGAGCAGGCGACGGCGGCGCGGGAAGACATTATCATGGCGACGGGCAGGAGCGACTATCCCAACCAGGTGAATAATGTGCTGGGGTTTCCTTTTATCTTCCGCGGTGCATTGGATGTAAGGGCGACGCAGATCAATGAAGCGATGAAACTGGCGGCAGTGAAGGCATTGGCCGAGTTGACCCGGACGCCGGTACCGGATATCGTCAATATGGCCTATAACGAGAAGAATATGATGTTCGGGCCTACCTATATCATCCCCAAACCGCTGGACCCCCGGTTGCTGGCAACGGTATCGCCGGCGGTGGCGAAGGCGGCAATGGAGAGCGGGGTGGCGCAGGCGCATATCGAGAACTGGGAGGCGTACGGTATCGAGCTGAACAAACGGTTAGGTCTGGACAATCAGCTGATGCGGGTAATGAGCAGCAAGGCGCGGTTGAACCCCAAGCGGGTAGTGTTTGCGGAGGCGGACAATGTTAAAATATTGAAGGTTGCGCAGCTGCTTTACGATGAGGGGGTAGCCTTTCCGATGCTGCTGGGTGACGAAAAAAAGATCCGGCATATTGCGGCCGCCAACCAGATCGATCTGGAGGGCATGCCCGTGATCAATCCTTATAACGACGAATACGAGAGTCAGCGCAAACGTTTCGGTGAGCTGTTCTTCGAGAAGCGGCAGCGGAGAGGGTTTAATAAATATGAGGCTTATAAGATCATGCGCGACCGGAATTATTTCGGGTGTATGATGGTCGAGACGGGGGAAGCGGATGCGATGATCTCGGGGCTGACGAAGAATTACCCGGACATCATCCGGCCGGCCCTGCAGGCGATCGGCACCGAGGATGGCGTCAAAAAGATCGCCGGCATGTATCTGCTGCTGACGAAAAGGGGGCCGTTATTCCTGGCCGATACGACAGTGAATTTCAACCCGACGGCGGAAGAGTTGGCGGATATTACCCTGCTGGTTGCGCGGGAAGTGCAGCATTTCAATCTGACGCCGCGGGTGGCGATGCTGAGCTATTCCAATTTCGGCACCAGCGATTCGCCGGAGGCCCGACTGGTAGCGGAGGCCCGGAATATCGTGAAGAGTAAAAATCCCGAGCTGATCGTCGACGGGGAAATGCAAGGGAGTGTGGCGCTGAACAATGAGCTGATCAAGGAGAACTATCCTTTCAGCGAACTGGTCGACCAGGAGGTGAATACCCTGGTCTTCCCGAACCTGGCGGCCGGTAACATTGCCTATAACCTGTTGAAGGAAGTGGGGGGCGCCGATGCGATCGGTCCTATCCTGCTGGGGTTGAAGAAGCCGGTGCATGTGTTGCAGCTGGGCAGCACCGTGCGCAATATTTATAATTTGGCGCTGGTGGCTATTGTGGATGCGCAGATCAAGTGCAAGAATACGCCGAATGATGAGGAGAGCCGGAAGGCGCCGTGGTGGAAAAGGACGAAAAGATAAACGGCCCCATAGTGCGGTGCGGATGAACGGAGCGTCGCAAGGATGTGGAGGTAAGAGATACCGACGACCTAACAAAATAAACATTAATGAAATTTTTTACAGAATTCGGTCGCTATTTACTGCTGTTGAGAGGGATGTTTTCGCGACCGGAGAACGGCAAGATGTACTGGAAGGAATATATGCATCAGTGTTCGGAGATCGGGATCGGATCGCTGGGCATCGTGGCGATCATCTCTGTTTTTATGGGGGCGGTATCGGCCCTTCAAACCGCCTATCAGCTGGTCAGTCCGTTCATTCCCCTGTCTACTATCGCGCAGATCGTGCGGGATACGGTGATCCTTGAGTTCTCTCCTACCCTGGTATGTATAGTGCTGGCGGGTGTGGTGGGCAGCAAGATTGCCGGCGAACTGGGGAATATGCGGGTCAGCGAGCAGATCGACGCACTGGAAATCATGGGGATCAATACGAAATCTTACCTGGTGATGCCGAAGCTGATGGCGGCCATCACCGTGATCCCGATGCTGGTGGTGATCTCTGCGGTGCTGGGGATGATCGGCGGCCGGCTGGCGGCAACGATGACGGGTATCCTGAGCACGGCGCAATTCGATAAAGGGCTCCACCAGTTCTTTAAGCCTTACAATGTATTCTTCGCGATGGCGAAGGCTTATACCTTCGCGTTCATTATTTCGAGCATTCCGGCTTTTTATGGGTACAATGTATCGGGAGGGGCGTTGGAGATCGGAAGGGCCAGCACGAAATCAGTGGTGGTGAGTTGCGTGCTGGTGTTGTTTGCGGATTATGTCTTATCTGCCATTCTGTTATAACGGAATAAATCAATGCGATGATCGAAATACTAAACATTAAAAAGGGATTTGGGGGAAAGACTGTCATCAATGATGTCACCGCCACGTTCAAGACGGGAAAATGCAACCTGATCATCGGTACGAGCGGGAGCGGCAAGACGGTGTTGATGAAGTGCCTGGTAGGGCTTTTTGAGCCGGACAGCGGGGAGATCATCTACGACGGGAAGAACTTCTCGGAGATGAACGAGGATCACCGGAAGGAACTGCGGCAGAGTATCGGCATGCTCTTCCAGGGCTCGGCGTTGTTCGACAGTATGACGGTGGAACAGAATGTCATGTTCCCGCTGGATATGTTCGCCAAGGGCACTCCAGCTGAGAAAATGAAGCGGGTCAATGAGGTATTGGACCGGGTCAACCTGCAAGGGGCCAATAAGAAGTTCCCGGCGGAGATCTCGGGGGGGATGAAAAAAAGGGTGGGCATTGCGCGGGCGATCGTGTTAAACCCGAAATATCTTTTCTGCGACGAGCCCAATTCGGGGCTTGATCCGCAGACGTCGCTGCTGATCGACAAACTGATCAAGGAGATCACGCTGGAATATAATATTACGACGATAGTGAATACCCATGACATGAACAGTGTCATGGAGATCGGCGATCACATCATGTATATGTACCAGGGGATCAAGGAATGGGAAGGCAGTAATAAGGAGATCATTTTCAGTAAGAACAAATTGTTGAATGATTTCATTTTTGCCTCGGAGTTCCTTCGGGATGCCAAGGACATGCGGATGCTGGAAGTGAAGGGGAAGATTGACAACAACCGGAATATGGACGAATTGTTAAAATGAGTCGTTGAAGGACTTTCTTACCATACCAGAAGACATTTTTCCGCGGGATCTCTGCCCGATCCCGATAGATAGAACGGCTGTGCGGTTCCACCGTACTTCCTCGCCGGCCGTCAAGAATCGTATTGTCATTAATAAGAACCTGTTCAGCTTCCTGCTGGAAGGCGAGAAGGTCCTGCACCGGCCGGGTAAGCCCCTCAATATCCGTCCCGGGCAATTCCTGCTGATGGCAGAGGGTAATAGCCTGATGACAGAGCAGTTGTCTACCGGAGGGCGATATGTCAGCATGCTCTTCTTTTTTGACAGTACGGTGTTACATGATTTTTTCCTGAAATATCCCGGGTTGGGCAAAAATGCCGACCATTCCTTTGGCCAGGGTGAAGAGCCCGTCGTATGCTTTGACGGAGACGCCTTCATACAGAATTATGTGGATTCGATGCAACTGATGCTGGAGGCTACTCCTTTCCTGCAGGAGGAACTGCAATTGTTGAAATTGGAGGAACTGCTGCTTTATCTCGCAGCGAATTACCCTGCCACACTGTATTCTTTCCGGCCTTCCCGGCAGCCCGATGCCGGCGACCGGCAATTGAAGGTCACGGTGGAAGGCAACCTGGATCATACCATCACAGTGGAAGAGCTGGCTTTTTTGTGTAACATGAGCCTTTCTACGTTTAAGCGGAAATTTGCCCGTGTCTATGGGGTCCCACCCAATAAATGGCTGCTTCAAAAGCGAATGGAACTGGCAGCCGATCTGTTGTTACATCAGCGGGAAAAGCCCAGCGAGATCTATCACAAAGTGGGTTATGAAAATCATTCCAGCTTTACCCAGTCTTTTAAGCAGGTATATGGGGTAACGCCGAGTGACTTCCAGCAGGGTGGCGGAGTCGTCCCGGCCAATTGAACGTTTATCGATAGCTTTTGGACGGCTGGCACTAACATGCGGCTATCCGGGCGTCTTATTTTTGTATTCTAAAAATCATAAAGTATGCAAAGAATGATGTCCTTTTTATTGCTGGCCGTACTGGCCGGCGGAACCTTGTCGGCACAGACTTTTACTGTAAAGAGCAATGAGCTGGGCGGACAGGCGACCAACAAGCAATACGGTAATGTTTTTGGTTGGCATGGCGAGAACATTTCTCCGGAGCTGCACTGGGAGAATGTGCCTGCAGGCACCCAAAGCTTTGCCGTGACCATGTACGATAAGGATGCCCCTACTGGCAGCGGATTCTGGCACTGGATCATCTTCAACATTCCGGCGGATATCACGGAGCTGAAATCCGATGCGGGCAACCTGGCGGGGAACCTGGCTCCTGCAGGGTCGATACAAAGTAATAACGATGCGAGTATGCCAGGCTATCTCGGCCCCTGTCCGCCTCCCGGTCCCATCCATGAATACCTGATCACCGTTTATGCCCTTAAAACAAAGCTGAGCCTGGATAAAAATGCGAGTCCGGCCCTGGTAGGCTTTTATTTGAATGGGAATGTGATTGGGAAAGCCTCCCTTGTGATGTATGGCCAGAACAAGAATTAGGCGGCGGGCGATTAAAGTTTTTCCCCTATTTTTGCCCACCGAACGATTAGACGGAAGATCTCAAATCCATTCTCATGTCAATTTTAGTTAATAAGAATTCTAAGATCATCGTACAGGGCTTTACAGGAACAGAGGGGACTTTTCATGCGACACAAATGATCGAGTACGGCACCCAGGTGGTGGGCGGCGTAACGCCGGGCAAAGGAGGGAACTCTCACCTGGAAAGGCCGGTATTCAATACGGTATCGGATGCCGTCAAGGCTACCGGGGCTAACGTGTCTATCATTTTCGTGCCGCCGGCTTTTGCTGCTGACGCGATCATGGAGGCTACGGAGGCTGGTATCGGGCTGGTGATCTGTATTACCGAAGGTATCCCGGTGCAGGATATGGTGAAGGCCAGGAATTATCTGCAGGGGACGCAGACCAGACTGATCGGGCCCAATTGTCCGGGTGTCATTACGCCGGGAGAGTGCAAGGTGGGGATCATGCCGGGCTTTGTGTTCAAGACGGGAAAGATCGGTATCGTATCGAAATCCGGTACGCTGACCTATGAAGCGGCCGACCAGGTCGTCAAGGCAGGGCTGGGCATTTCGACGGCTGTCGGTATTGGCGGCGACCCGATTATCGGGACACCCACCAAGGAGGCGGTAGAACTGCTGATGAATGATCCGGGAACGGAAGGTATCGTGATGATCGGGGAAATCGGCGGCAGTATGGAAGCGGATGCGGCGAGGTGGATAAAGGAGAACAATAGAAAGCCAGTAGTAGGCTTTATTGCAGGGCAGACGGCGCCTGCCGGCAGGCGGATGGGACATGCGGGGGCCATTATCGGCGGGGCGGATGACACGGCGGCGGCCAAGATGAAGATCATGGCGGAGTGCGGGATCACTGTGGTTCAGACGCCTGCTGAGATCGGGGCCACGATGGCGAAAGTGCTCAAAAAATAAGCTTTCAGTTAATGACTGTAATAGGAAGGCCGGCCCGTTTTGCGGACCGGCCTTTTCGTTGATTGATGGCCGTATATGTAGTGTCGCGTTAAGCGATCGAGCTTTTTTTAGAAACACCTGCGATCATGGCGCAGGTCGAACCGGATGTCGCGACGGTCATTGCGGATGTCGTGGCGATCGAAGCGGATGTCGCGACGATCATTGCGGATTTCCGCCCGGTCATAACGAACGCCCCTGCCATCATGATTGAAAGTACCCTGGGCCTGGGTCGTAGTAGCAGCGAGGATCAAACCGGCTGCGA
>Ga0302312_10000790_pt1 | contig 21100 bp, 16 predicted proteins | sample III_Palsa_N2_1_FD_200529 | JGI IMG/M metagenome (GOLD analysis project Ga0302312, IMG submission 200529) | Peat permafrost microbial communities from Stordalen Mire near Abisko, Sweden - III_Palsa_N2_1 | ecosystem: Environmental > Terrestrial > Soil > Palsa > Peat permafrost | place: Sweden... | reverse complement strand
AGAACAACCAGAACCCATTATAAAACAATATTTGGTGTGCTTGTCATTTCGTTGCGATTTAAAAAAATCGATAAAATCTTCGCAGGATATTACAGGATGCATAAACCGGGTATTGCCTTAGAATAAAAATAGCAAATGAATATAATTATAGCGAATGGAATGCATTGGAAATTGTACAGCTATTTTTTAGATTTTAATTATATTTAAACGAATAATGAACCGACGACCTGAACTACATCCACATATTGCAATTATTGGCGGTGGGATAACCGGTGTAATTGCAGCACTTTTCCTGGCCCGCATTTTCAAATCGGGAAATAGACCTATTAGCCTAACCCTATATGAAAGGCGAAACGATATTTTGCAAGGTGCCAGCCTTGAACTTGCACGCTTACATATGGGCGGTGAATATCCGCTTGACCGGCAGACAGCAGACGATTGTGTTACCGGAGCATTTCTCTTCGCGCAGATTTTCCCAAAGCAGGTTTTTTCGGAAATACAAGGCATTGATTATCTTGTTCATGCTGATAGTGTTACGGCGGGAAAGCTTACCGTACAACAATTATTGGAAAGTTATGAAGGTAGCAGGTCACTTTATAGTGATTATTACCGGAGCGCAGCGGCGAACGACTATTATAGCCCATTGGGTGATCCGGCTAAACTATATCGTGTTCTTGCTGAAACCGAACTAAAACCAGGCATTGCCGGGGGCATTAGCACAAATGAATTGGGCTTCAATTCCACAAGTTTAAACCAGTTTCTTAATGAACTGATCAAAAATGAAAGTGACATTCAAATAGATTCAAATTGTCACATCGTTGAAGCTAAGCCCGAGGGCGAAGGCTACAGATTATTCGATAATGACAGCAAAAGCAGTTTTGCCGATATTGTCATCAACTCGTCCTGGGAAAGCGCTTCGTTTTTAAACCGGAAAATTGCGCCTGATGCCGAAATTCCTGCTGCTTATTTGCGTGCGCTCGGTATAGCTGATATAAGCGCATGCGGTCCTGTAAGCCGGCCGACATTTATTTTATTAGACGAATATGGCGGTATGTTTTCACCGGTCGATGAAAGCAAAGCTTTATTATATGCCCCCCTTGATGAACTATCCCATATTCGCAGACTTATGCCAGAGGACCTCCAGCCGGATATGCTTGCCACACTTACAGTAACGTCAAAAAAACAGGATGAATTAAAAACAAAACTGTATGACCATATAGTAAAATTATATCCTCATCTTAAACGAATGCAGATTGAAAAGCTACATATCAGCCCAACATTTTCTTTTGATCAGGACATTTCCAAGCGACGCCATTTAGCGGCAGCTATGATTGCACCTAATTGGTATAGCCTGATCTGCACTAAGGCCACTTATTCTGTTTGGGCCGCATTGCAAATAGTCAGCCTTATCGCACCGGAATCATTAACCGGATTTGACCTGGAGGATTGTCCGGTCGTTCCCCAATTATTCCATTTGGGCTCATAATGATATTTAAAACAAGGTCAGCTGTACCAAACTAACTTCATAAGCGGCTATAGCCTTGATTGTTTTCTGCAATACATCCTGCTTATAATTCGAAGTATCTGAACTATCCAGGTATTTCGACATTTGATTTTTCATATCGCTCAACGCAGCGTTTAACACCGCGTCATGATTGGGATATTTTTTACAGAAAACACATAGCGGACCGTTGCTGCCCGCTGTACCATAATTGCAGCTTAAAGCATAAGCCCAAATGCCATTTGGCCCGCGCCCGATACGGATTTCGCTTTGCTCCAATTTAACAACCTCACGGTCTAAGAACTTCGGTGCTGCGAACCAGCCGTATTGATTAAATGCAATTTCCGTAAATCCAAATTCCAGCGCCCTGCGGTGCTCATTCACATTCATTCCGTTTTGACGGAAACTATCACCAAAACCTGCGAACCACGCTAAAGCTTTCGTGTCACCTTTTTCAATAACTGAAACAATTTCAACCATAATCTCCCGCTCGTAGCGCATCAGGTGATTACCGGCCATGTGCTCGTCAATGGCTGTTTTGGACTGAAGGGTTAATGCAAACTTTTCCATAAGCTAAAAATTAAGTTTTTATTACCCTACAGAGCGCGGCAGGCGCCTGTATAGCGCGCTACCTTTGTGGTAAAAACTTATTTTTAGCGAAAAAGTGTGCTAACCAAAAGACAGCTTTATAGCATTGCCGGATAGAACATGCCCACCAGTACAAAAGTCGTCATTAAAAACTAATAAAGGCAACTGCCGTGGTTTTGGTCAGCGCAGGAACAGCTTTAGCCGCCTGCGCTGGCGAAGCGCAACCAAAACGGCGGCTGTTGCCCTCTGCCGGTAAAGCGGGTAACCCGACATGTCGTGCGCGAAGTGCGCAAAGCGGCGGTGAACCGGCTTTACCGGTATGTTGATCATCAGATTTCTGTTGTTTGATTGTGCAGTTATCAAAGATGTTCCTATGATTTGTTTTAGTTTTTATATTTGCAATATGGCGAAGCTTTTCATTGTTGGGATACCGAAAGATATGCAGGAGATTGAACTTGTGGAAATGTTCAGCATCCACGGACCGGTAAATACGGTTACCATCGTTACCGACAGGGCGAGCGGGGAAAGTAAAGGCTATGGCTTTATTACCATGACCGACAACATGGGTGCCGAAAGGGCAATTACAGCGTTGGATGGGGCCAGTATTGACAATCGTACAATCAGCGTTCGTTTTGCGGAAGAAAAGAGCTCAAAACCTGCCAAACCTGCCTTCAAAAAGCCGTTTACGGAAATACGAACCCCAACCGGGCGCGAAAACCGGACCGAAGCACCAAAGCCAAAGCGTCCACGCAGGCCATTATAATTTTAGTGTTCGGTCAATGAAAGGCTCGTTTTTTATTTTAAGACAGCTAATAAATCAATCATAAGATTCACGGATTGTTACTCAATTGAAAGAAGCCCTGAACTCTAATGGGGAAATTGGTCTTGCTTTTGAATAATTTGCTGAATGATAGCGGATGTTCAAAACCCAATTGATAGGCAATTTAGCTTATCGACAATTCAGTAACAGATAGTTTTTCTTTTGCTTTTTCAATCAGTTTTTCGTGAATATGCTGTTGCGTACTTTGGCCGGTCAATACTTTCAGCAAGGCGCTTAAATAAGTAGACGAAATATTTAAAGCATCAGCAATGAATTGTACCGTTGGCAATCCCTTTTGATCAGCTCATCACTGTTAAAATAACTATCAAGAAACTCCTCTGTGCGGTTAAGTACCTAGTGCCATTGGGATATTGAACTTTTTTCCGGTGCTGAATAAATTTACCACCGCCGATAGGCATTGGTTTGGTGAAAGTGCCTTCAAATACTCCGGTCACCGCAGTAACCTTACCCGAACCAAAACGGATAGGATGTTGTTTGATACGGGTATCAGGCGCATAAACAAATAAAGCTTTCATGTCTTCAATCTGTTTAGCCAAACCAACAGTCACATGTCCGTCCGGCCAGTAAACCTAATATTTTTTCCGTGGCTTTCATGAAAGCGAGCCATTCCTGGCTGCTGAATACGGTATAATCCAGCGTATCAAATGTGATTAAATGTTGTTGTACCAATTTGTCGGCAGCTGTCAAACGTTTAAGTTCATTCTGCAATTTAGTGATTTTCTGTTTGAATTGTGCCTGGCTGTTTGAAAACACCGGCTGTGATCATGATGGCTACTACGGCTGCGGCTTTAAATAGATTTTTCATTTTTTTAAGAGTTTTGGGTTATCGTTATTGACATAACAAAAGTGGTCCTAAATGAAATATTTGCATTTGATGTAGGGTAAGAAATTGTCTTGAGGTATGTTAAGGAAAGTATCACCTTGCTATAGCCGGCTATCCAAATACTATATTCCCTAATTTGATGAATCAAGGCTAGTAAGCCAGCCTTTACAAAGCTTTAAGCACCTGCGCTATATCACGAGCAAATGCCAACAAATCATTTACTATCTTCGAATACTACAACCATAATGGATAAAGAAGCATTAACCACATTTTTGTTAAATACCAACCTTATCACCTTGTCGGCGGCCAAAGAGATAGCGGATAAATTTATCTATAAATCAATTCCCAAAAATCAATTTCAACTTAGCGAAGGGAAAGTAAGTGATGAATACCTCTTACTGCAAAAAGGTTATATGCGAGCCTTTGCGCACGATACCGAAGGGAACGATATTACCACCGGCTTTTATACTCCCGGTCAGGTGATATTTGAAGTCGCCTCGTTTTTTAACCGTACCCGTTCAAAGGAAAACATACAGGCCCTTACCGATTGCGAAGGCTGGTACATCACTTACATGCAATTGAACGCTCTTTTCCATGCCATGCCGCAGTTTAGGGAGTTTGGCAGATCGATATTGGTTCAGGGCTTTTCCGAACTCAAAACCCGTATGCTCATCACCATTACCGAAACCGCTGAAGCGCGTTATGAGCATCTTTTAAAATCCAGCCCGGATATTTTTCATCATGCACCGCTAAAAAATATCGCGACTTACCTAGGCATTACCGATACCTCGCTTAGCCGGATAAGGAAAGATTTTGCCCGTAAGTAACGTGACTTATTTCTTGCCATTTGGTAAGCTATTCCCATCATCGTTTAGCTTCCTTTGCTAAGTAAACTAATCAAAAAAGCTATGGCACACTTACCCATTTACATTCCAACCGTATTTATTATCACCACTTTTATTACCCTGTTTATGCTATTTAAAGCTGCGCGCTATTCAAAACCGGTTATCATCATCACGCTTATATGGCTGACATTACAAGCCATGCTGGGCTTAGCCGGATTTTATCAATATACCGCGGGCCTGCCGCCCAGGTTCGCGCTAATGCTGTTGCCACCAGTTGTTTTTATAATCCTATTGTTTCTGCTAAAACCGGGTAGAAAGGCGATAGATGGGTTTGACGTTAAAACCCTGACACTGCTGCACACCGTAAGGATAGTCGTTGAGTTAGTTTTGTATGCTTTATACAAGCATCAAGCAATACCCCGGGTAATGACTTTCGAGGGACGGAATTTTGATATACTTTGCGGGTTAACCGCGCCGTTTGTTTACTACTTTGGTTATGTTAAACCTGTATTGAGCAAGCAAATCCTGCTCGCATGGAATATCATATGTTTGTTACTATTGGTAAATATTGCCGTCATAGCTGTATTATCAGGGCCTTTCTCTTTTCAGCGCCTGGCATTTGATCAGCCGGATATCGCGCTTCTATATTTTCCATTCGTATGGCTGCCTGGTTTTATTGTCCCTGTAGTATTATTTGCACATCTTTCAGCAATAAAACTATCGACTACCGCTTATGACAAACGTTGAAGAAATTCCCCGTATAATGAATTTAAGCCTCTAATCGGACATTCCGGAGGCATTGACCACCACGTTCCGGAATAGCAAACAGTCGATTCCGTAACACTTTGCCATATTAGTTTGTTGATTATTAATTGCTATTTCCCCAATGCCTACACAAATTGGTGCTCTGGAGCGCACGGAATCGCCTGGTCAAGCCTCCCGGAACACCCATACAGCGGTCCGGATATTCCGAAGGTATAGCAAAATAACAAATGATTCCGGATAGCAGCGCGTCTGCCGCTTCTGCTGCATTCATTCTCTTGTGCACCTTAAATTCTTTACCGGCCTGTTCATTGAAATTCTGGAAGAAAGCCTCCAGCTATTGCGCCTGAGAATTGGTTTAACCACATTCTAATGGCAGGATTTGATTGTAAGATGGCATAGAATTTAGCTTTTGCGTTAAATTTGGACTCAACTTAGTTAAAAAGTAAAAAAACTTGTAACTCATTAGAACGCGTTATTTTGTATAAATATCCAGTTCTTTACTTTGGTGCATATCATCGTAAGTAACGAACCATCCTTTGAGGGGCTTTCCGCCGATCGTAATTTTGTCAATATTTTTGCCGCCACCTTTTTTGACAATGGTAAATTTCTTACCGCCACCAAGCTGCATTTCAATTTTGTCGAAAATAGGCACCGACACAATATATTCAGGGTCTGCCGGTGAATAGGGGTATATACCTATTGCACCAAATACATACCAACCTGTTAGGGAACCATGATCATCCATTCCGGCTAATGCCAGGCCTTCTTTGCCCATTCCGAAGTAATCCGACATCAGTTTGTCAAGGATGGCCTGTGACTTTTCTGGTTTGTTTACGAAATAATAAAGATAAGGATAGTTAAAGTCGGGCTGATTACCCATACAGAACTGTCCGAGGAAGCACGATAAGTTATCCTTTGCATATCCGCCCCAGGGAATCGAGAAAAGTGAATCTACTTTAAGCTCGAAGTCTGCGGGACTCTTGTATAGGGAAATAAGTCCATGAGTATCCTGTGGTACGAAGAACGATGCCTGCCAGGCGTTTGCCTCACGGTACATGAATTCGTAGTAAGGATAATTAGGATCGAACGGCGTAACCCATGTTCCGTCCACGAGACGGCCTCTCATCAATTCGGTCTGGGAATCAAATACGTTCTTGTAGTTCTTGCTACGTTTCATCATCGTGTTGTACGTATCATTATCACCCAGAGCTTTAGCCATCAGTGCTATTGAGTAATCCGAATAAGCGAATTCAAGCGTTTTGGTGGTCCCTGCGGTAGATACCGTTTCGGTTACCGGATGCGAAATACTTGCTTCAGGAACATAACCGAGTTTGAGATATTCATCATTGTGGGGTCTTGCGCCCCTTAGTCCATTACCAGTAGGGGTATTGGCGTTATTAAGCATAAGACGATATGCTTTCTGGATGTCGTAATCCTTTATGCCGCGCAGATAGGAACCAGCGATGTAAGATGAAGCGAAATCGCCGTGGAACGAAGTAGGCAGGAATCCCGAACGCTCTCCATTGAAAATAATGGATTTAATAATATTGCTGCTGACATTAGGCAGAAGCATATCGAGAAGAACAAGATCTGTACGGAAAGTATCCCAGAATTCAGGGCTTTGATAGGTTTCGAATCCGGGGATCGTATCCCTTGACGCAGGTCCGGGAGCCGGAACTTGGCGTCTTCTTTCGTAAATAGCGACTTTACCATTCGCATCGCTGGTAACACTCGGGAACCAGAACTGCCTGTACAGGCATGAATAGAACATCACTTTTTGCTTTTTTGTTCCGCCCGTAACCTTGATTTTGTCCAGGAGCTTTTCCCAGCTCTCATCAGCTTCATTGTAAACCTGATTGAAGCTCTTATTTGCTATTTCTGTGTTGTAGTTGAGTTTTGCACCATCGGGGCTAACGCTTGATATACCAATTTTAACCTCCAATGGTTTGTCAGATTTTTCGAAACTGATAACGGGCATATCAATGTTCCCGGTAAGCTTTCGATGACCTCCTGCACCCTGGCCGCTACTCGGGATGTCGGGCTGGTTTGGATTACGTTTGTAGATGTCAATGCTTTTAATCTTATGGTTCACCACCGCATAGAAATAGAGGTTACCCTGTCTTCCCGTAACGATGTAATCACCGGCTTTGTTGAGTTCCCAGGTACTGCTACCGCCGCCTGAGTGTACAAGGTCAAATGCGAGTTTTTTGTCCTGACCGCCTTGGTAGGTAAATTTATAATAGGCGCATCTTTTGGTGGCAGTAAGTTCTGCGTTGATATGGTAGCGGTCCAACAGAACCCTGTAGTATCCGGGATGTGCTGTTTCGTTTGCGTGGCTGTAGGTCGAAGCAAAATCATCAGCTGTGAAATTGTTGCCTTCGAGCGGCATAATCGGGATATTCTGTGCTTCCCAGTCGGTTCCACTTGTCTGAGCGAAAGCTTTTATCGTATTCACTTCGTACTCGTAGCCACTACCGCTGCCATAGGTCGTTATAGGAACTGCTTGGACCATGCCGAAGGGAACGCTAGCTGCCGGCCCTAAAAGACCATTCCACGTGCGCCAAGGCGGAACATAGCCAAGCTCAGCAGAGTCGGTCAAAACCGTTGTTCCGATCAACGGGTTTACGTAACTTGTGAGGTGAATTTTGGTCTGTCCATAGCTGAGGACTGGCAAGATGATCCCGGCCACAATAAAACTTCTTATTTTTTTCACAATTATTTATTAGAATAAAATGTATATAGTTTAGAAATTTTGTTATTCAGTTTTCAAAAAAACAATCAAATCTCCTCGATTACTGTTTATTCGTAAGGCATTCCCCTCCGAACACCCGCCGCTTATTGCGCCGGTTAGTTTTTCGTCCTCAGTTATCAGCATTCTCTCGCCGTCACGCCGGCATGTAGGACCTTCAGCCATGACAACAGTAGCCAAGGCTGCTTTTTTGCATTGCCTCGAAGCGACACCGCAAGCGTCAATAATATCAATGATCGCCTTCATGATTAAAAGATCCTAAATGAGTTTATCAGCTTTCCATTACAAGTAAGATTAATATTTAGTTTAACTGGTTATACCATCTAATATCGCCAAAGTGCACATCTTCAGTCACAACGCCAGGCACATTTAATAATTGTATAGTAGTTGACGGGCCGGGGCATACAGGTTCCGTCCATGAACGCAATGCCCAAACAATTCTTTTATCAGGGGTAACTTCTATGCTTTTATCGCATCTCTGTTTTGAAATACACAAACGTCTTCAGGAAACATTTATTAGAATCCAGTCACTACTTTTTTAGATGTATTTCGCTTTAAATCAATGAACCGACAGACGGGTACTACCAGGCAAAGCGCATAAAATGGCGCGTAAATAACGCTTTCCAGGCGTAAAGCAAATTCCACCAATGCAACCAGGATAACTACCAGTATCTGCGCTTTTTTCCCGGATACGGAAACCCCCGGGTCAGTGATCATAAAAAATATAAATAACTGGTACATGGGGCCGGTTAAAGGCGAAAGTTCAGAAAGAAAAGGATCAGTGGTGAGCAGGCTCCGTACATACGCCAGGATTATAAAGCAGATTACATAAGTAACCGTCACACGGAACTTTTTTGCCCTGTAAACAATACCCAGGCCTAAACACCATATAACACACATGGCCCAAAGATTATTGCCCCATTGAATGCCGAGCCCGGCCACGCTAAGCGGCGCCATCAGCAACATCCACGAAACGCCCAAATTTGATGGGTTCCATAAGTGTTTGCCTTTATAGGTTAACACGTATTTAGATAAAATAGAAATTAGCGCAGTGACCACATATGGCCAAATCATATTGGAACGAATGAGGATACCAACGCTGATACCGGTTATATAGGCACTTGCCAGGTTTTTCCGGGTACCCAGTATCAGCGAGGCCAAAAGCATTTCGGCAATTAACGAGGTGCCGATCGATACAACAACATTGATATAATTATCCAGTATACCAAAGGTAATCTGGCCTATGAGTAATATCAGGGTAATGAAAGCCGGGGGCACATAAGTAAAATAGTCTGTCTTCTTTACCACAGGGAATTTATTGGCTTGCAATTCTGGGTTTGTAACTAACTCCATTAGTTTTTAGTTTTATTTTCAGTGATTACATGAAGTTGATCTATCTGCGGCTTCTCCATTGTATAAACCTGCCCCGAAGGCCAGTGAATGATCACCCGGTCGGTGGTTGTGGCTTTTCCCATACCAAAATGAACCCGGTGCTGGTTTTGTGCGGAAAACCCGATACCGCCCGAAACTATCTGCATTTGTTTTTTCCCGTCCCAGTCCAACTCAACCTTCGCGCCTACCGCGCTGGCATTGCTTATGGTGCCGTGTAAGTCAAAATCTACCCAATGATTACCGTTTTGTAAATGATTTTTATAAATAAGCGGCACATTATTCTGATTAGCTACCACAATATCCAACACCCCGCGGTTCCAGAGATCGGCCATGGCAACCGCCCGGCTATCGAAAGTAATATAAGGGTTAACTTTGCCTGTTACATCTTCAAAAAGGGCATTGCTGTTATTCAGCCATATTTTGTTTTGCTGATAACCCGATTGGCTTTTGCCATCCATAGCCGGCCAATTTGCAGCATCGCCAATAATTTTGCTGTTGCCGCCGGTAACCTTAGAATAATCGTACCAATAAGATGTGCCTTTTTTAGCCGAAATAAAACCATTGGCAGCATAAATATCCGTATAGCCGTCATTGTTCAAATCGCCAAACTGGGCGCCGTAACTCCAGCCCGCATTTTCTATGCCAGATAGTTGGGCCAGGTTAATAAATGAAGGCTCGCCTGTTCCGGTATTTTTTGGCTGCCAGTAATTATTACCCTGAATGAGGATACCGGGTTCTGTAATATTAGTGGTATAAATACCCAAAGTGCCGTTATTATTAATATCGCCGAAGGCTACACTCATACCGCTTTTAGGGATGTTTCCTATTCCTACCACTTTACCGCGTTCAACAAATTTCTTTCCGCCCTGGTTAATGTAAAATTCGTCGACATTATAATCGTTAGCCACGTACAGTTCCGGGTAACCATCACCGTTAAAATCAGCTGCCCCGGCTGCAAGTGTCCATTTGGTTGATGTTAAACCATATTCCGCTGTAACATCCTTAAATTTGCCATTTCCAAGATTTTTTAAGAGATAATTTCTCCCTCCATTGTTGGCATACCTAAAACTTTCGGGCATAATTTTGGTAGTGTTTAAATTACTGAGGTCGATATTTTCATTATAATAGCCGCCCAAAAACAGGTCGAGTTTCCCGTCATTATCAAAATCCAACCATATGGCACAATTAGCATTTACCCATTTAGGCAGGCCGCTACCCTCTGTTACATTAACAAAGTTTTTACCACCTATGTTATGGAACAGTTCCGGTTTGCCCCATTTATACAGGAATAAGTCCTCATAGCCATCATTATCATAATCGCCCCATACCGCGCCCATTGAAACCCCGGTGCCTTTTTTATTTACATCGGCCAATCCCATTTGCGGAGCCACATTTTCAAATTTCCCATTGTGCAGGTTGCGGTATAGCGCATTCAGGCTTCCAGTACGGCTGTTGGTAAAATAAATATCGTTCCAGCCGTCATTGTCAAAATCCACAATCGAAACCGCAGCGCCCATCGAGGCAATCTGTGGCGCAATGTTATCGAGCTTAGGGTCAAGCATAGGGCATAAATGCCGGAAATCTATTCCTATTGATTTATTATCTACGGGCTCCAGGTAAAAGCCATATTTTGCTAAAGCATCCTGTTCATTAGCTTCGGCATTACCTCCATCCAAATGAAACTCTTTCAAGTGGGATAACAACGCGCTGCCAATAAGCAAAACAACAAAAAGTATAGTAGTTAAAATTTTAAAAACGCGTTTTGATCCGGTCATACAATAGAATAGTTCGAGTATCTAATTGGGAAGGTAAAGATATCATAATGCGAAAAAATAACAAACTAAACCTGAGCGGTTAAAGCATAAAAAAACGTTATTTTTAAGTTTTTCAGCATAAAAGTGATATTTGATAATGTTTAACTTCTCCCTTAATATTTTTCTACTTTCGCAGCAAAGCCTGATTATGCCTGTAATAATAATATTCAAAAAAAACGCTTCTAAAATTCTGCTCACTTGCCTTTTTGGGGCGGCACTGTTATTAACTGCATGCCACAGAAAATCGGGAGATACAAACGCTGTAAGCGACACCGATCCGGGGCAATTGGCGCGTCAATATATGGCTAAAAACCAGTTTGATGAGGCGGAGGCTTCGTTTATAAAAGCGATACAGGTAGCACCCGATAATATTTTAAATTATGGCAGTTTAACCAGGCTCTACCTGCTCCAAAAAAATTATAGCGATGCCGAAAACGAGGTAAAAGCAGGATTAAAGATCAGTCCAGACAATCAGGATATGCAATTGCTGCTGACCGAAGTTTATATAGAAAAGGGAGATAAGGCAAGCGCTGTAAGCGAGCTGAATGGCATCCTGGCCAAGTATCCAAAGAATGGGAAAGCATGGTATAAGCTCGCCGCTCTTGCGCCGCAACACGGTGGTCATAACTGGGAAAAGAATTGCCTGTTAAAATCGCTGAGTTGTATACCTGCCAATATTGTGTTGCGCCTTAGGCTGGCAGAGATCTATGCAAGCATTAACCAGGCAGATTCTGCACGTTTTTTCATAGATGGCGTAAAGAAAATCGCCCCCGATTTCTCGGCTATAGCTGATGCATCCTACCAAAAGTCAGTTTTATTATTACAGGGAAATCATCCAACTGATGCTTTACCCTATATTCTGCAGTTTCATAAGGTGATGAAAACAACGGTGGCCTATGCATCCGGGATGGACGATATAGATGTGCCACGCTTACTTGACGGGTATACCGCCTTTACAACCAGCTTAGCCAACCAGGGGCTAAGTTCGCTTAGCGGGTTCATTTTTACAGATGCTACGGCAGATGTAGGTTTTACGGGCGATAAAACAGCAAAAACAACACAGCCGGTAATGGCTGTAGCCGACTATGATGCAGAAGGAAATTTCTATGTTTATTCAAGCATTGTGCCCGCAGGTTCGTCCACTTCAAAGCGTTCGCTTTTTACTACCAAAGCAGGTGATTTTAAATTGTGTACAGGGATAGATACGATGGATGACCCTGGCCAGGATACGTATGCCACATTTGCCGATTACGATAACGATGGTTACCAGGACCTTTTTATTGCCACTACAAAAGGCATGATGGTGTATCATAATAACGGCGACGGAACTTTTAACAGGGTGAAAGATGATATCGGGCTGCATAATATTGCCAATGTGCGTAAACTTTTGTTTGCCGATTTTGACCAGGACGGCGATCTTGACCTTTACGTTGCTGAAAAAGGCGGCAATAAGTTTTTCCGAAATAATGGCGATGGCACCTTTACCGAAACGGCTGGCGCCATGGGCCTTACAGGAGATCCCCGCGGTACACTGGCGATGGATTTCGGCGATTGGGATTCTGATGGCGACCTTGATATTGCTGCACTTCGGGAAGATGGCAGCTTACAGCTACTGGACAATAAGCGGCATTCTAAATTTCAGGATATCAGCGATTCATTGGGCCTGCGTAAATATAAAGGGAGAACTGTTGCTTTTGGTGATTATAATAATGACGGTTTGCTGGATGTTGTTGTTGCCGGAGGCGCTGATGGGGCCTGTCACCTGCTAACCAATACCGGCCATGGGTTCGTTGTCGACCCGGCATCTAAAACGTTAAGCGATGCATTGAAAGGCGTAACAGTAAATGATGTTTCATTTTTAGATTTTGACAACGATGGCCATCAGGACTTGCTGTTGGCAGGCGTTAATGCCGATCCGGCCAAAAGCGGGGTAATATTATTTCATAACGATACCACCAAAGGGTTCAGTAATGTTTCCAATTTATTACCACCAACGGTAACACAGGCGCAACAAATAAAAATTGTTGATTTAAATGCCGATGGGGATGAAGATATTTTTTTAGCAGGGCCAGCAGGCGTACAATTAATCAGGAATGATGCCGGCAGCCAGAATAATTTTATGCAGGTTCAGTTGGTCGGCTTATCGTACGGTAACAGTAAAAATAACCGTATGGGCATTGGCGCAGAGGTGGAACTAAAGGCAGGAGACCTTTATCAGCGTAAAACAGTTACCGGGCCAACTACAGTTTTCGGTATCGGTACCCGTAAGCAGCTGGATGCCGTACGTATAGTTTGGCCAAACGGCGTACCACAAACTATTGTTGACCCAAGCATTAAAGAACGGATATTGGAGCAGGAACAGCTCAAAGGCTCTTGTCCGTTTTTGTTTACCTGGAATGGTAAAAATTATGAATTTATTAAGGATATGCTTTGGCGCAGTGCGCTCGGGATGCCTTTGGCCGTACATGGTAAGGATACTACCTATTCATTTTCAGATGCATCAAAGGAGTATTTGCTGGTTCCGGGTGATAAATTGAAGCCGAAGGATAGCAAATACAGCATTAAGATTACCGAAGAGCTGTGGGAGGCTGTTTATTTTGATAAAGCAGGCCTGGTGGCAGTAGATCACCCAGACTCGATTGATACTTATGTGGATGAGCGTTTTGTTCCACCGCCTTTTCCGGGTAAAACTGTATATCAAGTTGCCAAAAAATATTTACCTGTTTCGGCAGCAGATGAAAAAGGCAATAACCTGCTACCTAAAATCAGCAGTTATGATTTTCAATACGCATCAAGTTTCTCCCTTACCAAATTTCAGGGATTAGCCGAAGACCACAGCCTGATACTTGACCTGGGCGCAAAAGCAAAAAATGATAGTGTGCGTTTGTTCTTACGAGGATGGATATTTCCAACCGATGCCAGTATTAATATCGCAATGACCCAGTCGGATAAATACAGGGTTCACCCCCCATGCTTACAAGTCATCAACAGTAAAGGCGAGTGGCAAACCGTCATCGCTGACCTGGGCTTTCCTATGGGCAGGGATAAAATTGTTATCGCTAATCTATCGGGTAAATTCCTAACCGCTAATGACCGCCGTATAAGGATCAACACTAACATGCAGATATATTGGGATCAAGTGTTCTTTACTACCGGAAATACAAAGGCTCCCGTAAAAATGACCGACCTGGTAATGACCAAGGCAACATTGGGTTTCCGGGGTTATTCTGCGTCTTACCGCAAAGGCGGCCCTTACGGTCCCGAGTGGTTTGATTATTATCATACCACCTCCGGTCAAAAGTGGCGCGATCTTACAGGGAACTACACCAGATATGGAGATGTATTACCGCTTTTGCAGCAAGGGGATGATAAATATATCATTGCAGATGGTGGCGACGAAATAAGTATTGACTTTGATGCAAGGCGATTACCCGCTTTAAAGAAAGGCTGGAAACGCGACTTTTTGATTTATAGCGAAGGATGGGTAAAAGACGGTGATTTAAATACTGCAAACGGACAGACTGTTGTTCCTTTGCCATTTCATCATATGCCATCTTATCCTTACCATCATGCCTTTTATCCTAATGACGCAGAACATCGCCATTATCAACAAAAATATAATACCCGTAAGGTAAGTACCAATGATTTTAAATATGATTTACGCAATACAACTATATCAAAACAGACCAAAAACCAGCCGAATTAGCGCACAGCTTTAAAAATTAACCGCTGTATGCTGATACATGTTTTTTAATGTAGGATTAAGCAACCCAGCTATATTATAAGGGTTTATCCTGTGCCTTATCGTGGCTGTAAATTGAAGAATATCCATTGAGGTTACGTCCTGTTTTTTGATAATTGTCATTAAATCCTGATAACTTAAGTTAACCATATCTCTCATCGCCAAATCATCTGCTCCAAGAAAATATCCTGCCGGCATTTTTTTTAATAAACGTTGTTCATAGGAAATAGTGGCTGTAAAGTATAACATAGACCATGCATTGAAAAGTTCAAAACGATCCATCGTTTGATAGGATCCGGCAACCAGTTGGTCAATAAATTTTAGCTCTTCAAAAACACCTTGTTCGTATTGTTCCAGGTTGTGATATAATTCATCATTCTTTCCCCAGTAGTGCTGTAAGATGCTTGCTATTTTTTGAATACCTGAAAGCGAATGTGCGATTCCTGAACTAAAAAGCGGATCTATAAAACCGGCTGTATGCGGAAGTGCAGCCCAGCCGGGGCCAAAACAACGTTCGGTCCTTCGTTGCAACCTGTCCGACTTATTAATTGAACCTGGCTCTGATGAAAGTGAAATATCTTTAAGAAGCTTATTAACTGTTGGATATTTGTCCCTCAAACAATTCCATATTTGTTTTGCTGGTAGATCATCAAAGGTGCAGTTTTTATCATTTAAGGCGAAACCAAGACTGGTGCGATCATCATTAAAACGGAGCATCCAAAGCCAAGCCTCGTCCAAAATCTGGTATAGGGCGGAATTATCCGGATCATAAGGAAAATCACTGGTTGGGATGCCTGATTCTTGCAATACCTTCATCCAACGAGGGACCTCATTAAAATGCGAAAACACGGCAAATGAATTCGTAAGAAAATTTCTGGATGAAGATTTAACTTTCAATATTCTATCCAGCAAAACACCGCTACCGGTGGCGTCAATGAAAAAAGAGGCAGTTATATCAGCGGACTCACTGCCATTGATATGAAACGTCCAGGTACCGTTTCTTTCTGCTGAAGAAATTTCCGTAAGATCGAAATATGAAATACCAGCTTCCTTTACCTTACTAATTAAAAAACTATCAAAATCAGCGCGTAGCCAGTTGGTATCTGATTGCATATCGTCAGAAATGGCGGCCACGAAAAGCTCATTGATATGGTTGCTATCTGTTGTAAATTCCTCCCCGGGATGATGTTTAAAATAGCTGAACCCTCTTTTAATACCGCATACAATTTCAGGATGAGCTTGCTGCCAGCTGCCATATCTCGAGAAATCCTTAAGCCAGGGAAAATCGTACTGCTGTGATAATTGCCGTAATATCATGTCCGCGACAGGTGTAGAAGATTCGCCAACGGCAAATCGTGGATGCTGCCCTTTTTCAATAAGACAAACCTTAAGACCCATACTATTTAAAACCATTGCCATCAACGAGCCAGCAAAACCAGCACCCGCTATGACAATATCATAATTTTGAACACTCTCTTTAGTCATGACAATGACAGCTAATCCTTTTATAAACTTGCTGATGAAGGTTCATCGTTTCCAAACGTTCCTTTCTCGCACCAAAGCAATGAGGGCAGCTGGAAAGAAAACCAATATCCCAAGTATCTACAAACACCCGGCCTTGTGTTAACTGTAGCGCTTTTTCAAAAACCTCTTCAAGTGTATCCAGCGAAGGCGCGATATAATACCCTTGTTGTTGCAATGTTTCCATAATACCATTCCCAGAACGGGTGGCGATAATAGAACAGCATTGTGTACCACTATAAAAAGCGAATTTTACGGTACGTATTACCCATTCAATATTTTCTTTAACATTAACAAAATGAACGCACGGACATCTATATCATTACTCCGCAAAAAAGATGCAGCTTGTTTAAAGTCATCGGGCGTAAGTTGTTTATTGAGTTTGGGCAATACTTCGGGATGGATAGTTTCAAGCCCCATCGCTATTTCCAGGCTTCCGTTAAGTTTATTTTTAAATTCAACACAGCTTTCACCACAAAGCTTGGGATGGTTTTCCACTACCACCCTGCTATAAGGCTGTAACCGTTCAATTATTCCTGAATGATCTTCAATCGGGATGGCGTTATGGTCGAAAAAATTACCGTTGTTATATAGTTTTATTACATCAGCCTTAGGTAATTGGTTTAAAGCATAGTCTATTTGCTTTAAAATAGCTCGCGGGCGTGTGGGCCCGGTTAGTGTATTTTTCCAAAGGTCACACATCAGGCACTCAAAGCTACATTCTTTACCCGTCAAAAAGATGGTGTTTACCTTTTGCAATACCCCATTCCTATCCGGTTCCTCCTCGTGCAGGAAATGATAAGGGATATCCGGATTTAACGCGTTTCTCGACGGCCTGAGGTTTTCAATCTCGTGATTATCGTGCATAAAGCGAATGGAAGTATTTCCTATATTCCGTTTCACCTTGTGGAAACAATTCTTTGAAAGTGCTTTCTGTAGCTGCTCCAAGTTGGAAACGGCGTTTTTCAAATACTGGCATATCAAAACCCGTAATGGCTTTAACACCCCTGCTGGTTATCTCACCTTTTAAGGCATAAAGCGCATCCTCGCTCCAATCCGTTAACTGAATGAAAGGTATACCTTCGGCCACCTCAATAACATTGGGCAGCGCATAGGGGCTTAGGCCTTTAAATCCATATAAACGGCATGGCGCATATGAGCGCACATGCCCGCGGCTTTGCCCGCCAGAGTAGGTTAACGAATGTTTGATCTTATCAACCCCCCAACCTTCCTGGTAAAGCATCATATTATTCAACACGCTGCGTATGGTGAGTTCTGTATTTTCCGCAATTGGGTAATCCTTAAGATTTTCATCCCCTCCGTCGCCGTCTGCCAGGTATTTCCACTCCGGATACAGACTACGCAGTTGCTTGCATAAAGCCAGTGCCATTGTAGCTGATTCCAAATCTCTTGACTTATAATCTTCTATTACTGTGATAGCTTCTTTATAATTAACCGCAGATTGCGGGATATTAATAACTTCCAGGAAAAGGGAAAGGCCCAACTGATCCAAAAATTGGTGCGCTTGCTCCGCATCGGGGCCGCTATCTACTGAAAGCGTAAACGCTTTTAACCGTTGTGGCGACATACCGAGTTTTAGCATCAGGTAATAAAGTACCAGGAAAACAGATCCGCTATCGATACCGCCGGAAAATAAAACACCCACTGGTTCATTGTGAGGAATTGACAAAAGCCATTTCTGGCATTCATTCGCTAATGTTCCGATGTAAGCTTTACCTATTTGATCCAGATCATGCGAAAAGGCGTTTCTTTGGGGTTCAAAAAAGCGGGTATAAACGGGGTTTGGGTCAGGGCAGCCTATTACTTCTAAACGCACTACATAATGCGCGGGCACCATCCTGGTATAGGAAGGATGAAACTGATGATGTAGCCCCATTCCTTTTAAGAAATTATAGATCTCATCAATACGTTCGGCAACAATCAGCAATGGGCCGCTTACTTGCTTAGCCAAAAAATAACGCATAGGCCTGCCAATTGAACGCGCCAGAAAAATCTGCTGACCCACTTTTTTTACTATGGCAAATTGCCCTTCTATCTGCCGTACACGTGAAGCATCACCGGAAATTACCGCTTCCGCCGCTTCTTCCGATGTCATATTAAAAATACTATTATTATTATCATCTAATAAGCTTACATAGTCAGTAGGCTTGGCTGTATAAGGGTTGTTCATAAAAATCAAATTAAAAATAGATGATTCGTCCTTATTGCGCTTAACATTGTATCATCCGCTGTGATACAATGTTAAGCTTTTCAACTATATTACCCAAAAATATCTACAGCGTTAAAATCAGGCATGATGCATCTAAAATTGAACATTTACGTAGCTAATAAACTAAAAATTACAACTCCTACGAAAACAACTTTTCTCCGGCAAGTCTTGTTCCATCAACACGGGCCTGTATTTTAGCAAACGCAGTTTCACGTGTAGTCGAAACATCATCGCAAAAAGGCGAAAAACCGCAATCGTCTGTAGTGCCTAATTGGTTTAGGGGGATATACTCTGCTGCCTCAATTATCTTGTTCATTACTTCTTCAGCAGTTTCAATTTCGGGGCTAAGTACATCTATTACACCAATAAACGCCTTTTGATAAGTTTTAAGGTATTGTTTTATTATTTTCAATACCTTTACCCTGTCTGGGTCGCTTGCCAATTGCAGATAAAAACTGCCAAATTTAAATCAAAAAGCTGCGGCAAAAAATCGGCATAATCTATATCAGCACTATGTGTTGAATCGTGGTCGCCACCTGGGCATACATGCACACCCAATTTTTGTTGCTCATCTTTATTAAAACGATCAAAAACCTGATTATTAAGCTCAATAAAATGCTTTAATACGCCACCGGATGGATCAAGTTTAAGTGATAATCTTCCTTCCGTAAAATCCATCTGAACCTTGTATGCACCGTGGTGCAAACATTGCCTTATATCCTTTTCGCATTCATTTAGTAGATCTGCTACGAATTCCGCCTGGCTATATCCTTTAATTCCATTTTTGGGGGTATATCAAACTTAATGCTGAAGCTGAGATAACTGCTTGTTTTATTGGAGTGTTCGTATGCTTTTGAGCAGTAATCAAGTATTTTACTGCATAATTACCATATTTAAATGGTCCGCTGGTTAATAATGGCAATTGCCGGCAATGGCCATCTTCAAAAGTGATCTTCATTCCATCCGGACTCAAATTTGATAAACCTTCGAGTGGATAGGTCGCGAAACTTGACTTGGTTTGTTCACCATCGGTTATTACAGGGGAACCGGTTTTTTCAAATTTACTTATAGTATCATTAATTGCCTGATCGTAAAGTTTTTTTAAATCACCGTTTTTGCGGATTGGTAATAGCTTCTACTAATTCTGGTGAACGGGTATACTTCCAATTGGTTCTGTAGGTATTTTCATAGCATTTGTTTATTATGTTTATTATGTTTATTATTTAAACCGGCCTCGGAAGCCCATTAGGTTAATTCTAAGGGCTTATTTATCAGGGTTGTTACATCATAAGGTACGATTAACATTTTTTTGCTGTATCATTACGCTGCATGATTATTCAGGTTTTTGGATCCTTGAGATTTGGATACCAAAGCAAAAACCACCAGGCCCGAGGCCAGAACAATCAAACTCATAGCTAAATGCCAACCCGCAGGTTTAAGTACATACATTGCACCAAAAAATTGTATAACCAGTATAATTGACAAAAAATTAGCGGCGGCTTTGCGTGATACCTTGCTAATTACATATGAGCCTAACGGCGCAAATATAGCAACAAAAGGTATACAGATCAGCCACATTTCAAATGCTTGTTTTTGGAAATCTTTTACAACACCTGCGTGAATAAAAAACCCAAAGATGGTTTCTATAGTCATAATAATAACTGACGACGGTATTGCTATTTTTTCATTAATCCGATAGTAAATTGTCATGAAGCAGAAGGAAAATATGTTTATGCCCGTTCCAAAAATAGACGAAATTATACCACCTATAAACCCAAGAATAATTAATCTTGCCATATCGGATTTTCCAAAGCTCCGGATAGCGTCAAATAAATCTCTTTTGTCTTTTCGGTTTTCATTCCACAGCACGATACCGAAACTTAGCCATAACGAAACAAAAAATAGTTTGGCCACGGGCGGTGAAATTAGCGGAACTACGTAATATGTACCCAACACCATTCCAAACACCCCACCCAGAGTAACGAACTTAATATAGTTCCATTCTACTTTTATCTTTTTATTTAAAATCAAGACAGATGCACAAGTCATGCCAACGCTTTGAATAGCGAATGCGAAATTGCGGGTAACGCCCGGGGATATTTTTAATAAAAGGGTAAATATAGGATAAGCCACTGCCGCACTGCCTTCCGGGCTTGAGCCGGCGATAAAAGCCCCACCGATCATGGTAATTAATGAAGGATAATATTTCCCGAACAGATGAAAACTAGCTGTATAAAACATATAAATAAGCCAGCAGGTAATTACTGTAAATAATAGTGCAAGATAAAT
>Ga0302312_10000789_pt1 | contig 21125 bp, 20 predicted proteins | sample III_Palsa_N2_1_FD_200529 | JGI IMG/M metagenome (GOLD analysis project Ga0302312, IMG submission 200529) | Peat permafrost microbial communities from Stordalen Mire near Abisko, Sweden - III_Palsa_N2_1 | ecosystem: Environmental > Terrestrial > Soil > Palsa > Peat permafrost | place: Sweden... | reverse complement strand
CCCCATTGACGGAGGAACGCAGGCGGGAACTGGTAAAAAGGGTCAACGGAGAAGGTGAGCAGGCGAAGGTGGCCATCCGCAATATCCGAAGGGAATCCATAGAACAAATCAAAAAGCTCCAGAAGGATGGGTTGAGCGAAGACATAGCCAAGGACGCAGAGAAGCAGGCCCAGGATTTGACGGATAAATTTATTATCTTGATAGATAAACACCTGGAGTCAAAAGAAAAAGAGATTATGACCGTATAACCGGGCGATATAAAATTTTTAAGACCAGACTGCAACCTATGGATAAAATTAAGCTTGACGCGATAAGCTCCAAGGCACCTAAATCTTTTAGCAAAGAAGAGACCAAGAAGAAACTAGAAGAAATCCTGGGTGAACTGGACGAATTACAGAATCTTCTCTACGCTGAAAACAAACATTCCATTTTATTGGTGGTTCAAGGGATGGATGCCAGCGGGAAGGACGGGTTAATCAGGAAGGTTTTAGGGAAACTAAACCCGGAAGGGGTTTTGGTATCATCGTTTAAACAGCCCACATCGGAAGAATTGGCGCACGATTTTCTCTGGCGTATTCATGCGCACGCGCCTGCCAAGGGAAAGATCCAGGTTTTTAACCGTTCTCATTATGAGGACATCCTGGTTACCAGGGTGCATAAGACGTGCTCGGACGAATTGGCTAAAAAACGGATGGAGGCCATCAATGATTTTGAATGGCTGCTGCATACGCATAGCAACACTCATATCCTGAAATGCTATTTACATACTTCGCCGGAAGAACGTCACGCGAGGCTGGAAGAGCGTCTAACCATACCCTCTAAGGAATGGAAGTACAGCGAAAGTGATTTTGCTGAGGCTAAGTTATGGCCCGAATATGAAAAGATGTATGAAGATTGTTTTGCCCACTGCAGCAAAATACCCTGGATTATTGTTCCCTCTGACCAGAATTGGTACAAGGAATATATTGTAGCTAAAAAATTGAGAGACACCCTAAAAGATCTTAAAATGCAGTACCCGAAACTGAAGAAATAGGAAGCAAATCTGTAATCATTCATTTTTCTAATACTAATCTTCAAATCTTATGGGCTTCATTAAAGAATTCAAAGAGTTTGCTCTAAAAGGAAACGTCATCGACCTGGCGGTGGGTGTTATTATCGGTGCTGCGTTTAAGACTATCGTTGACGGGGTGGTTAATGACCTGGTCATGCCTCCGGTCAGCAAGGTGATCGGACAAAGGGACTTCAGCAATTATTATTTGCCATTATCGGACAAGGTAAGGGATGCCATTACGGCAAATCCAAGTCTTACATTAGCGGAAGCCAGGGCTAAGGGGCCTGTTTTTGCCTGGGGAGATTTTGTAACCCTTAGCTTGAACTTTGTGATCCTGGCCGCCATTATTTTCCTCATGGTAAAAGGTATTAATGCTTTGAAGCGCAAACAGGAAGTAGCTCCCGTCGCAGCCGATATTTCGAGTACGGATCAGCTACTGATCGAAATCAGGGACGAACTGAAAAAACCTAATTCCTAATTAGACACTAGATTTTTAAGACACCTAGATTCATTTACGCATGAGACTCAGATTTTACATATTAAGCGCTCTGATGGTACTCTTCAGTACCCAACTCGTATTAGGCCAGAATGCCATTAAGGATATCCAGAATCAGGCCAGTCAGCCATTATCTGGCATACCGGATAGCCTGAAAAAAACCTGGACATTCGGAGGACTGGTGACCCTTAATTTTACCCAGGGCAGCAATAGTAACTGGTCGGCGGGGGGCCAGGATTTTGCGATGTCCCTGAATTCCGTCAATAATTTCTTTGCCATATACAGAAAGGGCAAAAATTCATGGGATAACACCCTGAATATGAGTTACGGACTAACCCAAACGACTCAGTTGGGGCTTCAAAAGAACACCGACCTCATCGATCTGACCAGCAGGTATGGTCGCCAATTGGACAGCAGCCATTGGGCCGCGTCTGCCTTGTTCGACTACAGATCTCAGTTCTCCAGAGGATATAATTATTACACATCGGTGATGGGTAAGGACAGTAATCAATTGGTTTCCAGATTTATGTCTCCGGCATATATCCTCCTTTCGCCAGGATTCGAATATAAGCCTGTACCCTATTTCGGAATATTTCTTTCTCCGGTTTCCTCCAGGTGGGTTGTATGTACTGACAAGAGTCTGGCTCCCAATTACGGAATAGATACCGGTAAAACGGTCTTATACCAGTTCGGGGCATTTGCGAGTATCACCTACAATCATCAGATTGCCAAGAACGTAGTCTATAATGGCCGTTTGGATCTTTATATGAATTATCTGAAGAACTTTGGGGATGTGAATGTCTACTTTACCAACCAGTTCGCCATGAAGATCAATAAAGTACTAAGCGCCACTTACAGTCTGGCGATCATCTATGATGACAATGCCAGAAGACCTGACGGTAGTCTCTGGGGTACGCAATTGCAGTCGCTGCTGGGGATAGGTCTGGCGGTTAAGCTGTAAAAGATTCTTACATTTACAGGATGGCGAATACCGAAAGCTACCAGATTAAACTGCCCCAGTTCGAGGGCCCTTTTGATCTGTTGCTGTTTTTTATAGAAAGGGATGAACTGGATATTTATAATATCCCGATCACCCGTATTATCAATGACTTCCTGGATTTTATTCACAGCCAGGAGACTTTGAATATTGAACTTTCCAGCGAGTTTATCCTTTTTGTTTCTACCCTGATGCGGGTAAAGGCTAAGATGCTATTGCCCAGAAAGGAATTGAATAAGGACGGGTTGGAAATTGACCCTCGCCAGGAATTGGTAGACAAGCTGTTGGAATATAAACGCTACAAAGAGGCTTCCGTTCAACTGATTGAGATGGAGGCCATGCGTATGCTTATGGTTAAGCGGGGCAACCTGCAGAAGGAACTTTCCGGTTTGGGAGAAGAGTCGGGGGAAGGTACTGAGATACAGGCCATCACCATGTTCAAGCTGATGAAGGTGTTTGAAAAGGTGATGCAGCGGGTATACGATCGCAATAACAAACCCGTGCATACGGTGGTCCGGTATAATTATACTATGGAGGAAAGCCGGGAAAGCATACTGGAACTCACCGGCAGGGAGAAAACGGTGTCTTTCGACGCCATTTTTGAAAACTGTTATGACCGCATCCACGCCATCTTCCTGTTCCTTTCAATGCTGGAACTCGTGCAGATGAAATACATGTCCATTATGGTCGGTGAAGGCCGGAATAATTTTATCGTGGAATGGAACGAAGATCGTGTTGAAGAAGGAACGGAAGAAGCGCTGCCGGAAGATTGACAGATCATTTTTTCCATTCTCTCACCTTCACTTCGGCCCGCTCGCCCATCATTTCCCTGGCTGTATCCTTTATGGCCTCTGCATCATAACCACTTTCCCGCTGTAACTCGGCGGGTTTACCATGTTCTACGATCCTGTCAGGGATTCCCATGATCTTTATATCGGCCTTGTATCCATGCTCCGCCATAAATTCCAGGATGGCACTTCCGAAACCACCTTTCACGGTTCCGTCTTCTACGGTAATGACCTTCTTATAGCGATGGAATACTTCGTGCAGTAGTTCCTCATCTAGCGGCTTTACAAACCGTAAATCATAGTGCGCCGGATAAATGCCTTCCGCCTTTAGATCTCTGATGGCCGAAGCGGCAAAGTTACCCGGATGTCCGAAGGTAAGGATAGCCAGCTCTTGTCCATCTTTCAGCTTGCGGCCCTTGCCGACGGCTATGGCTTCAAAAGGCGTGCGCCATTCAGGCATCACACCTTCTCCCCGGGGATAACGGATTACGAATGGCGACGTCATACTTTCCAGTTGAGCCGAGTACATCAGGTTGCGCAATTCCTGCTCGTTCATGGGGGAACTGATGATCATATTGGGTATGCAGCGGAAATAGGCAATATCGTACGCGCCATGGTGGGTGGGGCCATCTTCCCCTACCAGACCGGCACGGTCCAGGCAAAGAACTACCGGGAGGTTTTGTATAGCTATGTCGTGCACTACCTGGTCATAGGCGCGTTGCATGAAGGAGGAATAGATATTGCAAAACACCCTCATACCCTGAGTGGCGAGCCCTGCGCTCAGCGTAGCGGCATGCTGTTCGCAAATGCCTACGTCAAACGCCCGGTCCGGCATCTTTTCCATCATGAATTTCAGGGAAGAGCCGCTGGGCATAGCTGGTGTCACACCCATAATGGCCGGGTTTTTCTCGGCCAGTTCGATCAGCGTAAGACCAAATACATCCTGGTATTTGGGCGGCTGGGGTGTCGGGAAGTGCTTCTTATGGATTTCCCCGGTGATTTTATCAAATATTCCGGGGGCGTGCCATTTGGTCTGATCTTTCTCCGCCAGGGCATACCCTTTTCCTTTTACGGTGACGATATGGAGCAGTTTGGGGCCCGGGATGTTTCGCAGGTCCTGGAGGGTGTCCACCAGTTTAGCGATATTATGCCCATCTATGGGTCCGAAGTACCTCAGTTTCAGGGCCTCAAATAAATTGCTGCTCTTGCTGACCATTCCCTTGATGCTCAATTCCAATTTAGAGGCCATTTCCCGGGTAAACTGTTTGCCTACCGGTAGTTTGCCCATGAGATTCCAGACATCGTCCCTGAGCCTGTTGTAAGTGGGGGAAGTCGAGATGTCGGTCAGGTATTCTTTCAATGCACCGACATTAGGGTCGATACTCATACAATTATCGTTGAGTATGATCAGCACATTGGCATCGGCTACGCCCGCATGGTTCAGGGCTTCAAATGCCATCCCGGCCGTCATGGCGCCGTCCCCAATCACAGCTACGACCTGCCGGTCGTTCTCCCCTTTGTATTTGGCGGCCATAGCCATGCCCAGAGCGGCAGAGATGGAGGTGGAGGAATGGCCTACCCCGAAGGTATCATATTCGCTTTCCCCGCGTTTGGGGAATCCGCTCAGCCCTTTGTATTTCCTGTTGGTGGCAAAATTATCCCGGCGTCCTGTGAGAATCTTGTGCCCGTACGCCTGGTGCCCGACGTCCCAGACCAGTTGGTCATAGGGGGTATTTAACACATAATGTAACGCTACCGTAAGTTCTACGACCCCTAAACTTGCCCCGAAATGCCCCCCGTGTACGCTCACTACGTCAATGATATATTGCCTTAGCTCATTACTGACCTGGTGCAATTGTTCCTTGCTCAATTTCCTGAGATCCGCCGGGCTGTCAATCTGTTGGAGGAGAACTCCTGGTTTTATGTCCATATAATACCGGAATAAGGCCTAAAATTACGGCTTTTATTCGGCCTTTTACAGGGGAAAATGGCCATTAGTACTTAATTGACAATGACATTGGGTTCTTTCCAGTAGATTTACCCACATCCTTTGATGTATGGCTTCGACAAAAATTTCAAAGTATTGGTTGTGTCAGTTTGGTGGTTGGACGGCGTATGCTTTGACCTATCTCTTTTTTGCCTATACCTACGACAAAATGAGTGTCTTACAGGTCGAAAAGATGGCCATCAACGTGTTCCTGGCCATCGGGGTAACACACTTGCTTCGATTTTTTATCCTCAGAAATAATTGGCTTAAACTGTCTTTTGACCGGGCTTGGATCATTCTGCTGAGTGCGGTCCTGATCATCGACTTTGTCTATAGTGTTTTGGTTATGGTCATCTATGGCCTCCTTGACTTGATGGGAAGGCATGATGTGCCCCTTTACAAGAAGATCATCCTGACATTTTTGAACAACCTTCCTCTGATGATGCTTTGGGTAATGATCTATTACGTCTGGCATTTTGTGGAAAACAACCGGAAACAGCAATTGGAATCCCTCCGTTTGGAATCCCTGGTGAAGGAGTTGGAATTAAAAACGATTAAATCCCATATCAATCCCCACTTCATTTTTAACGCCCTAAATAGCATTCGCGCCCTGGTAGACGAAAATCCGGGCCGCGCAAGAACGGCCATCACTGAATTGAGTAATATATTACGAAGTTCCATGCAGACCGAAAAAATGGAAACCGTTCCTCTGGAAAGGGAATTAGCCATTGTAAAGGATTACCTGGCCCTGGAAAAGATCCGCTTTGAAGAGCGCCTGAAAATAGAATTGGATATAGATGAAGAGACGCTGGAAGAGCCTGTTCCCATCATGATGCTGCAGACCCTCGTGGAAAACGCGATAAAGCATGGAATCAGCAAGCGACTGGAAGGCGGCATTGTACGGGTGGAGTCTCATTTTAGGGGAGACCACCACGAATTGGTGGTGCAAAATACGGGACACCTGAATGGGGATGTGGGAGAAGGCGGTTTTGGGTTAATGAGCACACAAAGCAGGCTTAGCATACTGTACGGGTCCAGGGCTAATTTTGAGATAAGGGATGTGAATGCCGACACGGTGGAAGCCAAGATCTCCATTCCCGTAGAAGTCCTAATGTAAACTGAAGAGACATGTCAAGAAAAGCAATTATTATTGATGACGAGCGGTTGGCCCGCAACGAGCTCAGGAAGCTCCTCCAGGATTTCCCGGAGATTGAAGTAGTGGACGAGGCCGCTAATGTGAATGAAGGATTGGAAAAGATCGAACAACACCAACCCGATCTGATCTTCCTTGATATCCAAATGCCGGGAAAAACCGGTTTTGACCTGTTGAGTGAACTGGACCGGTCTCCACAAGTAATATTTACTACGGCTTATGACGAATATGCATTGAAGGCATTTGAAGTCAATGCGCTCGACTACCTGCTCAAGCCTGTAGAGCCCAAACGGCTGGCAGACGCAATCCATAAGCTGGAACTAATCGAGCGGGAAGAGGATTTGGATGTGCCTTCTATTAACCGGAGCATCCTGGGAGAACATGACCAGGTCTTCGTGAAGGATGGGGAAAGATGCTGGTTTGTGAAATTGAGCGATATCCGTCTTTTTGAAAGCGTAGGGAACTACGCAAAAGTCTTCTTTGGACCCAATAAGCCCTTGATCCTCAAATCTCTAAATGCCCTTGAGGAGCGACTGGACGAAAAGGTATTCTTTAGGGCAAACCGAAAGCATATTGTTAATCTGAGGATGATTGAAAAGATCGAGCCTTATTTTAACGGCGGGCTGCTCCTGGAATTAAAGGGGGGGGAGAAGATTGAAGTGAGCAGGAGACAGGCCGTTAAGTTCAAAGAAATGATGAGTCTGTAATTCTCTGTACGGGCGCTTTTTCCGCTGCATCCAATAGTTCAAACAGGGATTGCAGGTCCAATACAAATTCCTCCAGATCCAGGGAGGGCACGTTCATTTCATTATAAATATGCGATAAGAACAGGTTTCTTAGGTTCTTACTAAACCTGTCAACCCTTACTGACGAAAGGAATGCGCGTAATGAACTTAATAGTTCATCCGGCAGGACGTTTTCCGGGGGGAATTGCTTTTTTTCCATGGGAGAATAGACTTCTTTAACAGTCATCCGACTGATGTCAAATTTAATAAGTGGAAGGTTCTGATAGTGTTTATCCGCATTAGGACAAAGCGGATAATCGAGGAGCTTAGGATCAGTATATGTCTATGGCAAAAGTATAAATAATACTTACATATTGCAAATAATATTTATATTTAGAAGTATGTAGTATGATCTGGAATGGGATGATTACACTACAGCCCTAACTGAATGAACGGCGGCGGCTATTTCGGAAATCAAAGAAGGTTCTTTTTCAATAGCGTTTCCCACCACAATGACGTCTGCTCCCGCTTTGCAATTGCGATAGGCTTTTTCCGCAGTCAGGATACCGCCTCCTATGATGAGGGGAACTTCAATGTGGGAAGCGACCCGTTCAATCATACTTTCAGTAATTGGCCTTTTAGCCCCGCTCCCGGCATCCATGTAAATCAGTTTCTTACCCAGCATTTCTCCGGCCATTGCCGTACACATGGCAATATCGTCTTTATCAGACGGTATGGGGCTGGCATTGGATATATAAGAAACGGTTGTAGGCTCTCCTCCGTCCACTACCATATATCCGGTTGGAATGATTTCGAGGCCGCTTTGTTTGACAAAAGGAGCTGAAATAACGTGTTGGCCTATGAGCAATTCCGCATTGCGACCGGAAATAAGGGACAGGTATAATAACGCGTCAGCGTATTTGGAAACTTGGGAAGGACTACCCGGGAAGAGCAATACCGGAATATCGCAAAGGCTCTTAATTTGCTTTATACAGGTATCCAGGTTATTGGAAATAACAAGGCTACCCCCCACCAGGAGGAAATCTACTTTGGCTGATAAAGAACGTTCTATCAGTTCTTCAATGACAGGGGCATTCACTTTGTCCGGATCTATCAGCACGGCAAAGGACTTTTGATGGCGCTCCTTCCTTGCCTGTAATGTATGATATAGGGTCTTCATCCTGTTAATTTAGCTTATTGCCTGTTTTGCAAATATGCAAAAAGTTTTCTAATTGACTGGAACTATTTGCCTCTTTGGGAATTATCCCATATTAGACCGGACCTTTCTTTCCGGCTTTTAAAGATCACTGTAAGCGCCTGTTAATAAGAGTGAAAGTTTTTATAAAACGCTGCTGATAAGGGTCAAAATAAAATAGGAAGGGGCTCTCAGACGTTTTCCACAGGCTGTTAATATTTAACCCTTTGGAAAGTCAATATGGGAAGATATTTTCGTCTTCCACCTAACGGGCATTGTCTTCCACAGAGGGATATTCTATAAATATACACATTTATGGCTACTAAGGAGCAGACTTCCAACGGTTTGCAATTCACTCGACGGTTTACACAAGACGGGGTCAGCCCTTTTGACCAGTTTGAATATAGCTACAGGACATCGGTGATCAAGAATCCGAGCGGGGAAAAGGTGTTTGAGATGGAAAATGTAGAAGTTCCCCAGGGATGGAGTCAGATTGCAACAGACATTTTGGCGCAAAAATATTTTAGAAAGGCCGGAGTACCCCAGAGCGACGGGTCCCTGGGCAGGGAGACATCCGTCCGCCAGGTGGCGCACCGGATGGCTAATTGCTGGAGGGTATGGGGGGAACGGTATGGCTATTTCTCGACTGCGCAGGACGCCCAGGTTTTCTACGACGAACTGGTCCATTCCATATTGAACCAAACGTGCGTACCCAACTCTCCCCAGTGGTTTAATACTGGCCTTCACGAAAGCTATGGGATCACGGGGAAGCCCCAGGGGCATTATTATGTGGATCCTTCCGATGAAGTATTAAAAGTTTCTACCTCCGCATATGAACGTCCCCAGCCTCACGCCTGCTTCATATTGAGTGTGAAAGACGATTTGGTAAATGACGGAGGCATCATGGACCTCTGGTTAAGGGAAGCCCGCATCTTCAAGTACGGCTCTGGGGTGGGAACCAATTTCTCCAGTATCAGGGGGGGAGGAGAAAAGTTAAGCGGGGGTGGAACCTCTTCGGGACTGATGAGTTTCCTCAAGATAGGGGATCGCGCCGCTGCGGCCATTAAGTCGGGAGGGACAACCCGGAGAGCTGCGAAGATGGTTTGCCTGGATCTGGACCATCCTGAAGTGATGGAATTTATTAATTGGAAAGTAGAAGAGGAAAAGAAGGTGAGCGCACTGATCGCTGCCGGTTATCCTTCTGATTATGAAGGAGAGGCTTACGCTACTGTATCAGGTCAGAATTCAAATAACTCGGTGCGCATTCCCAATAAGTTCTTCTCTGCGCTGGAAAAAGGAGAAGACTGGGAATTGACTTCGAGGACTGACGGACGGATCATGAAAAAGGTTCCATCAGGGGAATTGTGGCAGCAAATCGCCTATGCAGCCTGGCGTTGCGCCGATCCCGGTATTCAATACGATACGACGATCAATGAATGGCATACCTGCCCACAGGGAGGGGCCATCAGGGCTTCCAATCCTTGTTCCGAGTACATGTTCCTGGACAATACTGCCTGCAATCTGGCTTCCATCAACCTCCGGAAGTTATATAATGACGACACCAACATATTCGATGTAGAAGGTTTTGAATATACAAGCCGGCTATGGACTGTCGTATTGGAAGTCTCCGTGTTGATGGCCCAATTCCCGAGTAAAGAAGTCGCCCAACTGAGCTACGATTACCGGACCCTTGGTTTGGGGTTTGCGAACCTGGGATCCATGCTTATGGTGGGTAGTATCCCTTATGATAGTGAACAGGCAAGGGGCATCGCAGCCGCTATCACTGCGATCATGACCGGAGTGGCTTATAAGACCTCGGCGGAGATGGCCTCAGTACTCGGACCTTTCCCTAAGTATGAAAATAACAGGGAAGATATGTTGAGGGTAATGCGCAACCACCGTGCAGCGGCTTATGACGCGGAATTGGCTTATGAGGGCCTCAGTATAAGGCCCCAGGGGATCAAGGCACGTTATTGTCCGGATTACCTCCTAAAGGCTGCCTGTAAGTCCTGGGATGAGGCTGTCAACCTGGGTGAGAGATATGGTTACCGCAATGCTCAGACGACGGTTATTGCGCCTACAGGCACGATCGGACTCGTAATGGATTGCGATACTACGGGAGTGGAGCCGGACTTTGCCCTGGTGAAATTTAAGAAGCTGAGCGGCGGTGGATACTTTAAGATCATTAACCAGTCCGTACCGCTGGCGCTAGAGAAGCTGGGCTATGGAAACAAGGAAGCGGATGCCATCGTAAAATACGCTGTAGGGTCAGCCTCTTTCGCCGGGGCTCCCCATATCAACCACCAGACCCTGAGCGAAAAAGGCCTCCTGGCCAGCGAAATCAAAAAACTGGATGCTGCCGTGGCGTCTGCCTTCGAAATTGGTTTTGTATTTAATGTGTATACACTGGGTGAAGATTGCCTTCAAAGGCTTGGCTTTCGTCCCGAGGAATATTTTAACCTGGAATGGAACTTACTGGAGGCCTTGGGATTTACTGAATCAGAGATAGAAGGCGCAGGCGATTTTGTTTGCGGGACGATGACCATTGAAGGGGCCCCCTACCTGAAACCTGAGCACTACAATGTATTTGACTGTGCAAACAGGTGCGGTAAAAAAGGGCAGCGTTATATTCATGCCCACGGACATATACGGATGATGGGAGCCGTTCAGCCCTTTATCTCCGGAGCTATCTCCAAGACCATTAACCTGCCTTACGAGGCCGCTGTAGAGGAGATTGCAGACTGTTATATGCTTAGCTGGACCCTCGGGCTAAAAGCCAACGCACTTTACAGGGACGGCTCTAAAATGAGCCAGCCGCTCAGTAATAAAAGCGACAAAAAGAAAAAAGTCGCTACGGCTACGCCGGAATTAGCGGAATCCCCGGAGGAGGGATTGCTCCCCAGTTCTCCCCTTGTGGATTTGGGCCAATTGACGGCAGAAGAGTTGCTGGAAGAAGTGCAAAAGCGGGTACAAGCATCACCGGATACCAAATTAAAACGTCAATTGGCCAGGATCGTGGAACGACGTGCTTTGCCAGCCAAGCGCCGGGGTTTCACGTATAAGGCTAAGGTAGGCGGACAGCCGATTTTTGTAAGGACGGGCGAATATAACGATACCACCCTGGGAGAGATATTTATTGACCTGGCCAAGGAAGGAAGTACTTTGAGAAGCCTCATGAATTCATTTGCTATTGCGGTTTCAGTCGGATTGCAATATGGCGTCCCCCTGGAAGAATTCGTAGACAAGTTTGTATTTACCCGCTTTGAGCCCAGCGGTATGGTAGACCATCCTAATATCAAGAGCGCTACGTCCCTGATAGACTATGTCTTCCGCCTGCTGGGATACGAGTACCTCGGCCGCACAGACCTGGTGCATGTACTCCAGGCGCCTGAAGTTGGAAATACGGGGAATGCAGAATGGGATGAGCCCAATATGCCTACACTGGGTGAACGCAAGCCTGAGTTGTCACAGGTAAGGGTTACGAATTTGGCAGGTAAAGGTCAGCCGGCCACCTCCTCGGGGGGGACCGCCGGAAGCACTTCGGCCTCGGGCAAGAAAACTGAAAATAGTACGCAGGAGTATATGAAGAGCATGCAAAGCGATGCTCCAGCCTGCAGTACCTGTGGTCACATCACCGTTCGCAGCGGGACCTGCTATAAATGTTTGAATTGTGGCAATAGTATGGGTTGCAGTTAACCGGGCATTGGAATGCCCTGGCCGTTAAGGCCCAATAAAATGAGTCTGGGAGACTACTGATACATATTTGGGTCGAGAGGGCCCCCTGGGAAGGGGGCCCTCATTTTGGCGGGATGTTGCGAAGGTTTGAATATCGCAATATCCCGCCAAAATCTTCTAATAATGGGGCCGGAGGCCCTGCCCCCTGGGAAGGGGGCCCTCATTTTGGCGGGATGTTGCGAAGGTTTGAATATCGCAATATCCCGCCAAAATCTTCTAATAATGGGGCCGGAGGCCCTGCCCCCTGGGAAGGGGGCCCTCATTTTGGCGGGATATAGCGAAGGTTTGAATATCGCGATGTTATTTTCCCTTTTTCTTGGGCGGCAGGTCAGCGATGATCCTCTTGAATAAATCCTCCGCAGAAATGTCAAACAATTGAGACATAAAGATCAATTCCCTTAAAGTGAACGTATCGGGCAACGCCACTTTTCGGGTGAAGGTCTGGTAATTCATTCCCATGTCCTGGCATACTACCGTCCTTGGAATTATTTCAAAAATTTCCTTGAAACTGGAAATACTGTCTACTGCTACCATGCTTTTTACGGCATTATACCTTTTGTCTTTTGGCATTATGTATAAATTATGTCTTTCAAAATAACAAGATTATTAATTCATAACCATAAAGTTGTAATAAGTAAGGTATATATGTTTGTACAATATATTTATTAAGTAGAAGTTAATATATAATTACATCAAAAATGAAATATTTATTACTTTGCACCATAGCTAAATAGTCAATTTCTGAATGTTATGGTTGGCGGATCCGGGCAATACATGTGTGTTGAGACTTGTAGCTCAGACGAAGCGTTGGTGATCGCACTTAAAAATGATAATGTTTGCGCTTTCCGATGCTTGATCGGCAAGCATCAGGACGCTTTATACAGGGTGGCTTCGATGATGACGGGAGATCGTATTGCTGCCATGGAATTATCGACGGACGTATTTGCCATGGTATGGGCAAAACGGAAGGAGATACCAGAATGGATTCCTTTCAGGTATTATGCAAGACACCTTGCGCATAGGCTCAACGCTTCTAAATGATCAGGTAACTAATATTTCTTTTTCTTATGCAACAGAGGCTATTTAAGGGAGTCTCATCACTGGTGGTCTTTTCTTTTAAATACAGGGCTATCGATTCCAGGCGCTGTGTAAACTACCTGAAGGCAGGTAAGCCATCGGCTATGGGGCAGATTAAAAGGACTTTTGGAGTCTCACTATTATATGTGGCTTCGGAGCTCCTGCCAAAAGACGCCGCCAAACAAGAGGCCATGGATATTACATTAGGGGCCTTTAGACACCTATGGAATAATCGGGAGCTCATGCGTGACCCGGTTCATGTAAAGATATTCTTGCACAGGTATGTCCTGGATGCCTGCAGGCAGATCAATCCGGGAATGGATAAACAGTCTGCCCTGAGTATCATAGCTTTTGCAGAAGTGGCAAGGTTGATGAAGGAGACGATGCAGTCCTTACCTAAAAAATTCCAGCCATTTTATGAGATGAAGTTCATGTTCAGAAATTCAGATGATGAGATTGCCCTGGCGCTTTCTATCCCTCTTGAAAAAATAGATGAGTATTGCCGGGAAGTGCGCGCCCTCATCGGTAACACTCCCGAGTGGGGGTAGGCCACGCTGTGTAGGAAATGCCCTGTGCAGAAAAAGAAAGAGCCCATTTCAAAAGAAATGGGCTCGTATCAGCATTACAACGAATAAAGAAACAACTTAGTGGGCGTCTACAGGCATGGCCACCGTACCCTTTTTGAATTTCTGCAGGAAAATCATCGGAATACAAAGCAGTACAAAGAAGCCAACCAACAGGTAGACGTCATTATAAGTGGTTAGCATACCCTGCTTTGTCACTGCTCCTTCCATGGCGCCGGTGGCCATGGACTGGGCCTGTTGCAAGGAAAACCCTTTTGCCACGAAGCTTTGCGTATAGGTACTGTACCGTTGATTGTAAGCCGGATTATAGACATTAATATTTTCCAGCAATATATTTCGGTTAATCGCGCCCTTGATATGGATAATAGTGGTAATGATGGCAATTCCGAATGATCCTCCCAATTGACGCATCATATTGTTCAGCCCCGTACCCTGCCCTATCTCCGGCCCTTTCAGGTCCTGAATGGCCAGTGTGGTGAGGGGTACAAACAACACCGCCATCCCTACTCCCCGGATAATGAGCGGCCAGAAAAAGTCCCCTGTACCGGATTCCAGATTGGAATTGTTCAGCATCCAGCAGAATATAAAGAACAGGAAGAATCCAATGGCAGAAAGGATCTGCGCGGGTACCCTCCTTTTGAGCATGACCCCCACAAAAGGCATCATACAAATGGTGGCGAGCCCCCCCGGGAACAAGATTAAGCCGGTTTGCTGCGCGGTGAAGCCCAGGAGGGTCTGGCAGAACACAGGAAATATGAAGGTCGATCCGTATAAGGCCACCCCTAGTACAAAGGAGGTAAAAATCCCTATGGTAAAACTCCGGTGTCGCAGGATCTTAAAGTTAACAATGGGAAAATCAATGCTAAGTTCTCTCCAGACAAAACAAATAACACCCAGCACGGTTGTAAGGGTCAAGAGGGAAATATACCAGGTCTGGAACCAGTCTTTGTCTTCCCCTTTCTCAAGGACTACTTGCAGGGATCCTACGGCTATTGCCAGGAAGAGGATACCCCACCAGTCGATCCTTTTGCCCTTCCCATATTTAGGCGATTCCTTCACGAAGGTCGATACGCAGAAGGCGGCAATGGCCCCCACAGGAATATTTACATAAAATATCCATTGCCAGGAAATATTATCCGTGATAAAGCCACCAATGGTCGGTCCTACCGTCGGCCCTACGACGGCGCCAAGGCCGAACAGGGCGGTCGCCATCCCGACTTCGGCAGGAGGCCAGGTTTCCAGTAGAATGGCCTGGGCAGTGGATATAAGGCCTCCGCCGGCCAGCCCCTGCAGGAGCCTGAAAGCGATCAGTTCTGAAAGGCTATGGGCATTTCCGCACAGAAAGGACGCGATAGTGAACACGATAATGGACGCCAGGAAGTAATTCTTCCGCCCAAACCGATCTCCCAGCCACCCTGACATTGGCAGGATGATCACATTTGCCACGGCGTACCCGGTGATGATCCAGTTGGCGTCTTCCAGGGTGGCGCCCAGGTTTCCCATGATATTAGGCAGCGCCACGTTCACTATCGTAGTATCGATCAATTCCAGCAGAGCAGCGGTAATCACCGTAATGGTGATGATCCATCTTCTAAAACCATATTCTGCCATAAAAATAAATTCAAATCACTAAATAAATAAAATGCAGTAGATGAATGTCACACCCTACTTGGTATGCACCGTCACCTTCACGCTCATGCCCGAACGTAACTTGCTCATCGTCGCACTATCTGCTTCTATCTTAATCCTAACAGGAACACGTTGGACCACTTTCACAAAATTGCCCGTGGCGTTGTCGGGAGGAAGCAAAGAGAACTTGGCGCCGGTGGCTCCGGAAAATGACTCAATGACACCCGGAACCGTTTGATCGGGGAATGCATCCACTACGATATCAACCTTCTGATTCAGGCGCAGGTCATTCATCTGCGTTTCCTTAAAATTACCGGTAACATAAAGGTCGCTATGCACGATGGAGAACATCGGATTGCCTGCCTGTACCAATTGGCCGATCTGTATATTACGCTTTGATACAATACCGCTGACAGGTGCAATGATCACTGTATAGGATAATTGCAATTTGGCATACTCGATATCCGCTTTGCGGGTATCCAGCAAGGAGGCGGTAGCAGTGGTCTGCTGTTCGCTGGTATTGACCCTTTGATCAATGACGGGTATCTGGCTTTTTGCTGCATCCAGGGCGGCCTGGGCAGATTCTTTATCCGCGGTAGCCTGGTCCAGTTGCGCTTTTGTAATGGCGTGATCGTTGTAAAGATTCTGGAAACGGTCAAAGTCCTGTGTGGCCTTCCAGAGGTGGACTTGGGCTTCTTCCACATTGGCCTTCTGCACCCCGAAATTGGAGCGGGTTTCCGCAATGGTAGCCTTGTAGGCGTTTACATTTTTAGTAGCGGAATTCAAGGCTGCTACAGCCTGATCCAGTTTGATCTTATAATCCTGGTCGTCCAGGATCACCAGGGTATCCCCTGCATGAACGTATTGGTTATCTACGAAACGGATTTCTTTCACGTAACCTGGTACCCTGGGGATCACAGGGCTGATATCCCCATCTATCTGTGCATCATCCGTTTCTTCGTGGCTTTGCAGGAAGATGTATTCCTTGAGGGTGAAGCCTAATGCAGCGACTAATACCAACCCGAGTATGATCGGGAAGATGAGTTTCTTTTTGCTTTTTTGGGGCGTTGTACTTTGTTCCATATAAAAAGGCGGTTTTGAGCGTGTAAAAAAAGTTAGACTTAGAGGTGAATATTCCCGGTTGATTTTAATAAGGCGTAATAAGCAATGGTGGCATCCGACTTGGCCAGTTCGAGATTGATGCGAGCCTGGTATAACAGGGTTTGGGCATCAATGCGGTCGGTGGTGGTCACCAGGCTATTTTGAAATTTGGATTCTGTGATCCTTTCATTTTCCGTGGCCTGGTCTACAGCGTCCTGTAATACCTTTATTTCTTCCAGGGCCTGCAGGTAACCGATGAAGTATTGATGCACGTCCTTGTGCACGTCATCCAAGGTTTGGTCTCTGCTGGTCAGCACTTCCTGTTTCTCAACGGCAGCCTGCCTTTCCTTGTTCTTGTTGGTATAAAGTGTTCCGATGTCCCAGGAGACGCCCAATCCGAGTGTAACCGGCGCTAACACCGTATTACCTGTGGGAATCACTTTCCCTGTAGGATTGATATAGTACATGCCGGCGTTGGCAGCCAAAGTAGGTAGCCTTTGGTCATGGATCTTTTTGATCGTGATATCCGCCAGCTTATCCTGGTAGGACAGATCCAGCAATTCCCTGCGGCTGGTTTCTGCCTGTTGCAATAAGTCTGTAAACACAGGGTGTTCATCCAGCCTGTAGTTTACATCCGATAGGACAATCTCCGTCGTATCCGGGAGGCCCAGGAGGATGTTCATGTTATAATTGGCAATCATCCGGTTGTTCTCCAGTTCGATCTCGTTAAGTTGAATCCTGGATTTCTGCAATTGAAACCGCAGGACATCATTTTTTGTGGCCAACCCCTGTCCCTCGTACTTGGTGATTTCGGACAGCTTCTGATCTACATCCTGCATGTTTTGCTTTACAACCGTTTGGTTCTGCAGGATCTTATTGTAGTTGAGGTACTCGCCAATGATAAGGTAGGTCACGTCTTCTTTGTCCTTATCAGCGTCCAGGTGGCTTAATTGTACCAGCAGGTCGGCTGATTTTTTGGCATATTTGAATTGATTACCGGCAAAAATTGGCTCGCTTACGGAAACGGTTCCCAGGTAAGCAGGGAAATCAAACGGCAGATCCAGCGGTTTCTGCGTAAATCCGGGAATATTGACGGTGCGCGCCAGCATCAAGGCATGCAGGTACTGAAAGCTCACCTTTGCCGAAGGCAGGGCGAGGTCTTTGGCTTGGCCCAGGCGGGTCATCGCCTCTTCAATTTTGTTTTTTGATTGCCTAAGCTGCTTGCTGTTGTCAATCCCTAATTTCACGGCATCCGCCAGCGACAGAACGCGGGGCGACTGAGCCATGATACCGGGGAGGCCGAGCAGCAGGAAGGTCAGCGCTAAAAGTGTTTGCTTCATATAAACCAGGTTTCTATTTGAAATACGGTGTGTCATGATTTGTGTATGCTTAAGTGGGCGGTGATCAAATCCTTTAAGTGGTTCTTGAGGCGGTCGGACAATTCCTTTGAATAAACATTCGGGTCAGATGGGCCAAGATTTAGGATCTTGCAATAGAAGTCCTTTGAGAGGGTCATCTGGGAAATGGTTCCGAAAAGGGTGCCCATCGTCATTTCTATGTCCACTTTCCTGAACGCCCCTAATTTCTCTCCATCCTGAAGGATTTTTCGGACCTGTTCCAGGTTCTTCCCCTTCATCCGCATCATCATTTCCTTTAATTCAGTGGAATGCAGGGTGGAAAATTGCCGGGTAATGATATTATGGAAACGGTGATTTGAAAATATACGGTCAACGTAAAAATCAATTAGCTTGTATATTTTCCCCATGGGCGCCAGGTTTTCATCACTGACGAGTTCTTCCAATACATCTGTAACATACCCGGAACGGAAATCAACCAGGGCTTCAAACAATTTTTCCTTCGATCCGAAATAGTAAGAGATCATGGCCAGGTTGACTCCCGCCAGATGTGCGATATCCCTTACGGAAGTACCGTCAAAGCCCTTTTCTGCAAAGAGCTCTTCAGCCGCAATTAATATCTGAGATCTTTTATCCATGGGATGTATCCTTATTTTGAATTTGCCGGCACAAAGTTAAACGATCGTTTAAATTAAACGTTTGTTTAACCCTGTCATTTTAGTTAACGATTTGTTAAATCTTTACCGCTATTGACAATTAACAAATTAGAAACTGTTCCCGGAAAGGCAACGGTAAAAAACGGGCAATTATATTTTCCTTTTACCTTAGCGCCATGCAAATTGAGTTTTCCTATAACAAGGCTCAGGTTATCCAGGCTCTTCGCTATCACTTTATTACGCGTAGAGAAGTCAGACTCCTGATGATCCTTGTAAACGTCTTTGCGATCTTTTCGGCTGTCTTAATTTATTTAAAGAGGGTATATCCCCTGGCTTTCCTGGTAAGTTCTATGTTGTGGATGGTCTTGATGGCTTCGTTTTGGTTCTTTCTTCCTTATTCCGTTTATAGAAAAGAGCGCACATTTAAGGATCATTTCCGGGCGACCCTGGAAGACCAGCATTTTTTTATAACCAATAAAGTAGGGGGACGGAGCTGGGCCTGGCGGGAATTCAGCAATTACCTGGAGACGCCTCATTTTTTCCATCTTTATTTTGACAGCAGGTCGTTTTTCCTGCTACCTAAGTCTGCTTTTGCGGGATCGGATGAGTTACATCAGGCCAGGGAACTGTTCCGGAACAATATTAAAAAAGGGGGCTCCGGCTCAAAATAGGGCTTTTTCCATAGTAAAATGAGGAACAGAGACTTCTTCAAATTCAAGACCGTAAACGGCATACCCCATTTTTCCGTAAAATCCTGCCGCTGTTTTCCTCGCGTGCATGGTTATTTTGCGGAATCCGTGGTCCCGGGCAACCGATTCGGCAAAATGGAGCATCGCCCGCCCCACGCCTTTACCCTGAACGGTGCTGCCGACCGCCATTTGCCTCAATCTGGTAGTGTTTTTATCCTGCGGGGTGAGTAAACAGCAGGCTACCAGTAGCTCTTCCTCGAATGCGGCCAGGAGAATATCGTCCTTTTCAGTCTCCAGCTCTTGAGGGGAAAAAGACAGTCCGAGGGGTTTTCTGAGGACTTCTTCCCGTAGTTCGACCATCTTCAAATAGTCGGTTGATCCGTGTTCTATGATCCGAAGCGCCATGCCTGAAGCCATTTATTTGGGGTATTGAAGGTAAGAATCTTTTTTATATGCTGCTCCTGGCGTGCACTTGAAGGCAATTTTGGATAAAACTTAATGCGCCGATGGTTATTAGCTCAAAAATTATATTTTTGCACCCAGTAACTAAATTTTACTACCATGTCAGACATTGCAACAAGAGTAAAGAAAATCATTGTTGACAAACTAGGTGTTGATGAAGCAGAAGTTAATCCGGAAGCGTCCTTTACAAACGATCTGGGTGCTGATTCATTAGATACCGTGGAATTAATCATGGAATTTGAAAAAGAATTCAATATTTCCATTCCCGACGAACAAGCAGAAACTATCACTACTGTAGGTCAGGCCATTGCTTATTTGGAAGAACACGCTAAGTAATTCTAACCCAACTGCACCACTGAGAGACCAAATTCCCGGCTTGCATATATGGAATTAAAAAGAGTAGTAGTTACTGGAATGGGCGCCCTGACCCCTTTGGGCAATAACGTCCCTGATTTTTGGAACGGATTGGTCAATGGTATATCGGGCGCCGATTTCATTAAGGCCTTTGATGTTTCGAAATTTAAGACCAAGTTTGCTTGCGAATTAAAAAACTTTGATCCTGTCGAGTTTATGGACAGGAAAGAAGCCCGTAAGCTGGACCGGTTTGCTCAAACAGCAGTGGTCGCCAGTGACGAAGCAGTCCGGGACGCAGGAATTTCTAAGGATAATGTCGACCCTGATCGGGTGGGTGTTATTTTTGCCAGCGGGATTGGAGGGTTGATCACTTTCCAAAATGAAGTGATGGAATTCGCTAAAGGAGATGGCACCCCCCGGTTTAATCCCTTTTTTATTCCAAAGATGATCCTTGACATTGCCTCGGGTCATATCTCTATGCGCCACGGATTCCGCGGGCCCAATTTTGCAGTCGTTTCTGCCTGCGCGTCTTCCACCAATGCCATTATCGCCGCCACTACCGAGATCCGTCTCGGAAGGGCGGATATTATCATCACAGGAGGAAGTGAAAGTGTTATCAGTGAAGCTGGAGTTGGGGGATTTAATGCGATGAAGGCGCTCAGCGAGCGCAATGACGATCCCAAAACAGCCTCCCGGCCCTTTGATAAAGACAGGGACGGTTTTGTCATGGGTGAAGGCGCGGGGGTCCTGGTTTTGGAAGAATTGGAACATGCTCGTAAACGTGGCGCAAAGATCTACTGTGAAATAGCAGGGGGCGGTGCCAGCGCAGATGCTTATCACATGACGGCTCCCCATCCGGAAGGACTGGGAGCCAGGAATGTAATGGCGGCAGCACTGAAGGATGCGGGCATGCAAGCCTCGGACATTGATTACATTAATGTTCATGGCACGTCAACTCCCCTGGGGGATCTGGCTGAATCCAAGGCTATTTTGGTGGTTTTTGGCGAGCACGCTTACGACATCAACATCAGTTCTACAAAATCAATGACAGGCCATCTTTTGGGGGCCGCGGGTGTAATTGAAGCTATCGC
>Ga0302312_10000776_pt1 | contig 21347 bp, 16 predicted proteins | sample III_Palsa_N2_1_FD_200529 | JGI IMG/M metagenome (GOLD analysis project Ga0302312, IMG submission 200529) | Peat permafrost microbial communities from Stordalen Mire near Abisko, Sweden - III_Palsa_N2_1 | ecosystem: Environmental > Terrestrial > Soil > Palsa > Peat permafrost | place: Sweden... | reverse complement strand
AGCTGATGATTATGCAGCTTTTCGTCCCCTATCTGGAAAAGCAGTTTGGGGTTAAAGACCTGGCTTCGAAGATGCTGAGTGCGGGAGGCAAATATAATAAGCTGTATTATCAACTGCTGTATAAGGCGGAGGAGGCGAAGATCGGTCTCAGCAATCATCCCCATGCGGATATTGAATTTGATTTTACTGGTGAGGAGGGGGAGGAAGAGGAAGTATTCTTTACGATCGCCCGTGATGACTTCGATAATATTGTAAGGGATAAGGTGACCTATTCCATTTCGTTTATCCGGGAATTGTTGGAGCGGAACCGGCTGCGTTCGGGGGATATCGCTGAAGTGGTGCTGGTGGGCGGAAGTACTTATATCCCGCTGATCAGGAGCATGCTGGCGGAGGAACTTGGGATTGTGGTCAATACGTCTATCGATCCGACGACTGCGGTAGTAGAGGGGGCGGCCTATTATGCGGGCAGCAAGACCAGCAAACTGGGGGGAAGGTCCGGGGCGGGAGGTTCGACTGAAGCGGGGGTGAGTGGAGTGCAGGGGACGGGTGGAGCGGGCGCGAAGGGGGACGCGGCTGGAGGATCGAAAGGGGCTGCGCGGGGGACGACCGGGACACGGGGAGCGGGCGGGGCGGGGGCTTCTATCGAAGTGAAGCTGGCCTATCAGCCGAACAGCCGTGAACAGGCAGAATACTTTGCGGCGTCTGTCATACGTGCGCCGCGGGGAAGCCGGTACAGGATTACGCGGTCAGACGGCGGTTATGACAGCGGGCTGAAGCCTGTCGCAGAGCGGATCAGTGAGATGCTGATGTTGCTGCCCAATACGATGAACATTTTCCAGTTGAGATTATATGATGAAAAGGGGGAATTATTGGACGCGGAAGTGCCGGAGATCGGTATCGTGCAGGGGATGTACAGCATTTACGGACAACCTTTGCCGAATGATATCTGCCTTGAAGTAGATGATACAGATAATAACATCACCCATCTGGAGGTGATCTTCGAGCGCAATACGATCTTGCCTATCCGTAAATCGGTGACGAAGACGCTGAGCCGGACGATTGCCAAGGGCAGCGACGACCAACTGCTGATCAACGTGCTGGAGGGCAGCCGGTATTCCTCGCCCCAATCCAATCTTCCGATCGGAATCGTCAGTATCAGCGGAAGGCAATTGAAGACAGATCTGGTGAAGGGTTGTGATATCGATCTGTCATTCGAGATCACTGAAAGCCGGGATATTACGGTGACTGCGTATATCAGTATGATCGACGAGGAATTCCGGCAGGCGTTCAGTCCTTCTTCGAGGACGGTGAATGTGTCACGGATGAAGGAAGAGGTGGACTATCTCTACCGGGTGAGCCAACGGCAGCTGGACAGGCTATTGCAAAAGGAATTGTATGAGGAAAGCGCTGCCTTGCAGCAAGCCATGAACGAGCTGGATTCGATCCGGCAGAAGTTACAGAAGGTCAGTGAAGATGATGTGACTGACACAAAATATCAGCTGGATGATCAGAAGAGAAGGCTGGCGAAGGTGATCGATGCCAGTGAGAGAGGTGGGAAGATACTGGTGCTGAAAGAGGAGTACTTTGCGAAGAAGGAAAGGTACAGGGAGTTACTGGCGCAGTCGGGCAATCCCGAATTGTTGATGCGCCTGGAGGCTTTGGGGAAGGAAGAAAACGAATGGATGAGCCATTGCAGTGCGCAATTCCTGCGCTGGAAGATCGATGAGATGGACCGGATGACGTGGGACGTGAAGAGAAAAGATATCGGCTATATTACCAGTTTGTATTTGAGTTATGCCATGCGGCCCAACGAAGATTACAGTGATATCAACGAAATAAAAATGCTGAAGAAGAGAGGTGATGAGGCGTTGACGCGGCGGAACCCGGATGAGATCGTCAGCATTGTTTACAGGATGTATGAACTGCTGATCGATAAGGATAGAGAAGAAGAGATCAGGGGGACGGGGTTGAGGTAGGGGGAGCTGTGATGACGGGGCTATGCGGGGGATGGGATTTTTGTCTGAGGGAATCCAGGAAATGTTTGACGCCGGTGGTTTCGGCGGTGGTCGGGGACAGGGGAAGAGAATTATTCGGCTGATATCGAGGGCTGCTGTCGTTGTTGCTGCCCAGGAACCTGAACAGGTTATAGCCAACGACCAGGCAAATGAGGACAATCCTTACCGGATGGGGCATCGATTTTTTCCTGATCCTTCTGAATTCCCCTAATTTATCGACGATCTGGGCTTTGTACTCAGGAGAGACTGCGAGTGATTCGGCGTTGGTGAGCCAGGACTCGGCGGAATCCCTTTTACGGGGATGCTTATTGAAGACATGTATGCAGGCCTGCATCATGACGAACGCATATTTGTTGCGCAGTTCACTGAACCGGCTGACGGGCAGCAGGCAAAGCATCCTGATATAGTCGAAATCCATAATGCCCGATATGGCAGTCAGGGGGATGGAATTGTTGTCCCGCCATTTTCCGACTTGTCGCCTGCTTTGCGCCTGGTAGCGATCGAGCAAATCGATATTGTCGCGGATTATTTTGGCGATATCGATCCATATCTGCTCCTGATCACTGGCAGTCATCAGCATCGGATTATTAAAGAGAGTGGCGAGGGTAAGATCGGCTGACGTTTCAAAGCAATCGAGGGTAAGATGGTGGAAGGAGATAAAGAACGAAGGGCTGATCCACTGGATAAAGGATGGGTCCCGGTATAGCGGGTTGTTCCTGAATTGTTGTCCGGGCTCTATTTGGGCCTCTTCCAGCAGCCTGAGCAATACGGGGTCATTACTGATGGCATCGTGGTATGAGAGGGTGTTTTCTTGCAGCAGGTCTTCAAAATAGTTGATAATATCATTTTTGCCATAAAATTTGCCACGGATCTCAATGTCTTTGCCTTCATTGAGCTCCAATTCGGCCAGCAGTTTTTTGCGTCCCAGCTGGATAGCCTTTTTATCGAAGGGCTGAGGGATAACTTCGCCCAAAAGGGAGGATGGAGAAAGGTATAGCATGTTCAGGGCCACAAATTATAGGCAAAATTCGGGATGGGCAAATGATCGTTGGATTAATTTATATTTACGATATGAAAAATCTTATTCGTTTCATCATGGCAACGATCTTATGGGGCGGTATGGCCGATGCGCAGGAAGGCGGATTAAAGGGGGCGATGGCGACTACGGCGAATGGCGTTGTAGAGGGGACCATAGAAGTCTCGGGTATCCGGTCATTCAAAGGCATTCCTTATGCGGCGCCGCCGGTGGGGGCGTTGCGATTCAAAGCGCCGCAGCCGGCTTTAGACTGGACAGGCGTTCGGCAGACGAAGGCTTTTGGCCCACGGGCGATGCAGTTGCCGGTGTACAGCGATATGAAATTTCGTTCTGACGGAATGAGCGAGGATTGTCTATACCTGAATGTGTGGACGTCTGCGACGGATGCGGGGGCGAAGCTGCCGGTGCTGGTGTATTTCTATGGCGGCGGATTTGTTGGCGGTGATGGAAGCGAATACCGCTATGATGGGGAGAGCATGGCCAGGAGGGGGATTGTTGCGATAACGGTGAATTACCGGCTAGGGGTGTTTGGGTTTCTGGCCCATCCGGAACTGACGAAGGAATCTGAGCATCATTCTTCGGGCAACTATGGTCTGATGGACCAGCACGCGGCATTGGAGTGGGTGCAACAAAATATTGCTGCTTTTGGGGGTGATCCGGGCAAGGTGACAATTGCGGGTGAATCGGCAGGGTCGATTGCCGTGAGTGCGCAGATGGCTTCTCCGTTGTCCAAGGGCTTATTTACCGGCGCCATCGGCGAGAGCGGGGCGTTGATGGGGAATAAAAAGCCGGTTACGCTTGCGACAGCGGAGCAGATGGGTACGGCCATTGCGGCTGACCTGGGGTATAAATCGATAGCGGACCTGAGGGCGATGACGGCAACGGATCTAATGGAGGCTGTGAAGCGGGCGCATTTTTCGACGGTGATCGATGGTTATTTTCTGCCTGAGTCGCCGGAGGATATCTTTTCGAAGGGTGAGCAGATGAAGGTGCCTTTGCTGGCGGGGTGGAATTCGGCTGAATCGAATTATGGTGCTGTGCTGGGCCACGAGGCGCCGACTGTCGATAACTATGAAGCTGCTGTGCGGAAGATGTATGGGGACAAGGCTGATGATGTGCTGTTACAGTATAAGGCTACTACGACGGCGGAAGTCGAGCAGGCGGCGACCGATCTGGCAACGGACCGGTTCATTGCCTTCAGTACCTGGAAGTGGATCGATATGGCGGCTGCCACCGGTGGGATGCCGGTATTCCGGTACCTGTATGCGCATCCGAGGCCGCCGGCTGTTGGTGGTCCGGCGCCTTCACAGCCGTTGATGGGGGCGGCGCATTCGTGGGAGATAGAGTACGCCTTGGGCAACCTGCATACGAATACCGTGTATGCGTGGACGCCTGATGATGATAAGGTATCGGCTGTCATGGAGGGCTATTTCGCGAATTTCATCAAGACAGGTAACCCAAATGGAAAGGGGTTGCCGGAGTGGCGGCCGATGAAGCAGGGGGTATCGGAGATCATGGTGATCGATGTGCACACGCATGCGGAGGCGGAGAAGCATCAGCAGCGGTACCGGTGGATGGAGGAGGATTAGGTGGGGTGGGGCGGTTATCGGATGATTTCCACCGGTAATTCTTCTTCCTTGATCTTTCCGGCTGCGACGGAGACGAAGTAGGTATGGCTGGTGGAGTCTGCGGCGACGGATTTGATTAATTTTTCATTTTCAAACAGGATACCTGCCTTGTCATCGCAGGCATAACCGGGGGACAGCTTGCCGGAAAGAACAGCTTGCTGATAGAGGGGTTTGCGGCCCGGTTCGCTGTGGTAATGAGGGCAGTGGCTGGTTGGGATAAAACCCAGACAGTCGACGAAACTAAGTTGTACGGGCCTGGAGTCGGTGATGCCGCCGGTAAACCAGCATAATGATCCGGCGCTACCGCCGGCCATGACGATGCCCTTTTGATACGCTGCGCGTAGGACGGTATCTATGCCCTGGGCCCTCCAGATGGCCATCATATTGAGGGTGCTACCGCCGCCCACGACGATGGCGTCCATGCTCATAATAATCTCTTTGAATGTCTTTTGGTCGGGGGAGGAATTGAGAAAGGTGCGCAGCACATAAGGTTTTACCGGTAGTTCGGCACAAACCTGGTACCAGCGGATGATACTATTAGGATCGTCGGCGCTGGCGGTTGGGATGAAGCAGATCTTTGGGTTGGGCTTTTTTGTGAGGGCAGCGACATAACTGATAAACGTGGAGCCGAAATTTCCGCCGGTAATAAATATCGTTCGGGCCGGTTGGGCATGAAGGCCGATGACGACGACGGTCATCAGGAGGGCCAGGTAAATTTTTTTCATCTGCAAGTTTGTGTTTTCAGGGTTAAGATATGCATTTATTGATTAATTTGGTCTGTGATAAAGCAAGTGTCTAACATAACGGGTATGCCAAAAAAGAAACTTTTACTGGTTGACGACGATTCGGATGATATGGAACTATTCAGCGAGGCTGTTGGTGAGGTAGACAGTTCGGTGTTGTGTCATTGTGCCTCGGATGGTATGGATGCGCTGGAAAAGCTGAGTGGGGCGACAATCGAAACGCCTGATCTTATTTTCCTGGACATCAACATGCCGGAGATGAGCGGGTGGCAGTTCCTGGAAAGGGTCAAGGGAAATCATATGCTGAAGGATATCCCGGTCATCATTTATTCTACTTCTTCCCAAAGAAGCGATCTGTTGCAGGCGAGGACATCCGGGGCCTTGTGTTTTGTCACTAAACCTGCGAACTACGGGCGGTTAAAAAAGATCCTGGAAATTGTGATCTCCTATATGGAAAAGGATGCTTTGAGCGGGGTCTGCGATGCGGTGCATGCCTATCTGGCGAGCGCTAATTAGATCAATTGTCGTTTAATGGCCCTGCCGATTGCATCGATGATGTCGCCGATGGTGTCGGGATAGGGGTGATTTGCCGGGCGGGCATCACCGTAGGCATCAAAGTCGATAAAGTCAATGGAACCGGGCCACCATCGTTCCAATAAAAGTTCTCCCTGATCCGGGGCGGCACGGTAGATCAGATCTTGCTGATCCTGCAGAATTTCTACCGAAAATGCATAGTCCTGGCCCCGGATATTCACCAGTATTTTTTCAATAACCATGGGGGCGTATTTTAGTACATTTGATATATTTCAATTAGTATACCAAATGCATGTTGTTTGTCATTTTTTTTCCGGAATAATCGACTATAGTCGGCGTTATGCGGTCTTATTGGGTCTGATGACGGCTGTCTTTTGCGGCCATGCGGTTGCCCAAGATGCGCCGTTGCCGGTGATCTTCGACACGGATATGGGGCCGGATTATGATGATGTGGGGGCTATTGCGCTGCTGCATGCTTTTGCCGATAGCGGGAAGGCGACGATACTGGCGACGATGGCCAGCAATAAATATGAGGGAGTGGCAGCGGTGCTGAATGTTTTCAATACATGGTTTCACCGGGCAGACATTCCAATCGGGGTGCCGGGAGGGCAAGCGGTGGATCAACGTGATAAGCAGCATTGGACGGATAGTATATTGGCGAATTATCCGCATGCGATCCGGCGGAACAGTGAGGCATACGATGCGGTGGCGTTGTACCGGCGAGTGCTGGCGGGGGAGGAGGACCATAGCGTGGTGATTATTACGGTGGGATTTTTGACGAACCTGGCGGGATTGCTGCAAAGTTTGCCGGATGGCTATTCCCCGCTTGGCGGACGGGAGTTGGTAGCGAAAAAGGTGAAGCAGCTGGTGTCGATGGCCGGGAAATTTCCCGAGGGATGGGAGTTCAATGTCTTCAAGGACAGCACGGCATCACGATATGTTGTGGATCACTGGCCTACGCCGATATTATACAGTGGTTTTGAGATTGGAGTGAAGATCAAGTGCGGGCTGCCATTAGTGGGAGATGCAGCAATCCGGCATAGCCCGGTGAAGGATGTGTTCAGGATCAGTCTGCCGCAGGCTGCGGAGGATAGTGCCGGCAGGAGCAGTTGGGATGAGACGGCGGTGCTGGTGGCGATTGGCGGATACAGCCCATATTATTCTTTGCAGCGGGGGCGGATGGTGGTCGCGGTGAATGGGAGTGACCGGTGGGAAGATCTGGCGAACGGGGGGCAGGCGCATCTTGTGGAGGCGAGACCGATAGAGGAGGTACAGGCGGTGATCAATGGGTTGATGCGGCATCAGCCGAGGTGAGGGGGGCGGGTGCTGCGGTATTGCCGGGATGGTGAGTGATGGATTTCAAGATCTGGGAAAGCGCCAGACCGAAGACGACGAAGGCGACGAAGACGATATAGCCGGGTTGAAGAGAGGTTTTGTTGGTGGCGATACTGGAAAAGGCATCGGATTTCTCATTGAGATAAGTCATCTGAGAATTAAGAATACCATTGAAGCCGATATAGGCCATGAAAATGGCAACGACGGTGACATCGGCCATGCTCCATTTGCCGGACTGGAAAGCGAAATATTCGACGATCTTGCTTTTGCCCCATTTTTTCTGGCTGAGCAGGTAGATACCGGTGGACAACAACTTAGCGACTGGGAAAACAATACTAAAACATAGAATCAGCATACCCACGAATATCGAATCGTACTTGCCGGTGGCGATGAGGATGCGGACAACATCGAAAATACTCTTGCTTTGAAAAAAGATGACCTGGTTCTTAAACGCAATCGTCTCTCCCAGCAATTCGAAATCCAGGGAATTGATCCGGGCATCAATATCGATCATGGCCGTGGTGAGACCAACCGATAGCAGGATCAGCGCCGCCCCAATCGACATCACATAGAACGGGACATGCAGGTGCTGCTGCTTCCGCAAAGGATACCATAGCCCAATGATCAGCAGAACGAGACCTAGCAGAGCGTAAGTGTAATGATAAGTTTGATGGAGGGTCTGCGCCAGGGTGGCATCGGTAAATTTTTGAAAAGCGGAGTCATTAGCGACGTGGTATTTCTGATAAATGGAATCGACGGTTTTTTGCCCGGCGTCCTTGGAACTGTCATAGACCTGCTGGCCAATGTCTTCCAGCTTGGTCGTTGCGAGATATTTCAACCGGTGCTTGCTGCTGGGTTTCATCAGGTCTCCGGTGATCTTTTGCGAAAATTCAGGCACCATCTTGTGCAGCTCGTCGGTATGTACAAACGCGTGATAGGCGAGCTTCTGGAGCTTTCCGCCAACCGATTTTTTTGGTGCGTTCATCAGGCTATCTGCCTTATCAACGAGACCGTTGAGTACCTGGGTGACCTCTTTTTGCAAAGAGTCTCTTTCCGGAGGGGTAAAATTAAAGTCCTGGATCTCCCGGCCGATTGCGGCCACCATGAGGTCGCGCCACTTACTGACGGAAAGGAGGCCGAAACTGATATTGTTGGTGGTGCTGTAGTCAAACTTGACTTCTTCTTCATAGGCAGAAAGTGTATGGACTTTATAGCCGCAAAAGGCAGCTGCTGCCAGGAGCAGGGACATCCCGGTGATCAACAAAATGCGCTGGAAACCAGGAGTTTTCATGGTTAATGAGGCTGGTTTTTTTGGGCCAGATAAGGGTGATGTATAAATAATCGGGCCAGGGGGTGGGGAAACCTACAAAATAATTTGTAGGTACAAAAAAATTCGTAGGTTTGTGCTATGGCAAAGAATAAAAGTGAAGAAATCCGCAAAATAGAGCCTACAAAATCGGAGCTCGAGATATTGCAGGTTTTATGGCAGCATGGTCCCTCCACCGTTCGGTTTGTCATGGAGGAGCTTAACAAGATCCGAGAATTGAACTACACGGCGACACTGAAGCTCATGCAGCTAATGGTGGATAAGGGCATCTTAAAAAGAGATGAGAGCAAGATGCAGCACATCTACCATATAGTGGAGGCAGAAGACAAAACCAAGGAACGGCTGCTTGACAGGTTTCTGGATACGCTGTATCACGGTTCGGCAGCCAACCTGATGATCCATCTTGTCGGAAATAAAAGGATGTCGACTGCTGATTTGAAAATGATGAAAGATCTGCTGGATAACCTGGAAAAAACTCAAAAAGCATGAACTTGCGGGATCTTCTACCGGAAAGCATTGTTCAGGCTGTATGTCTGACACTGGCGCATTCGCTTTGGCAAGGAATTCTATTAGCCATGCTGACCGCCATGATTGTCCTGCTGACTAAACGCTCCACGGCAATCAAGAGATATGATTTGCTTGTAGGGGCTTTGTGCCTGTTTACTTTATCCTTTTTCGTCACCCTGGTCATTGAACTGAGCGGCCAAAACATCAACGGTCGGGAGCTTTCCACTCCGGAGAGATCGTCAGTTATCTCCGGGATGCTCAACTTCTGTTGCACGTATACCCGTGAACACGCTGTGATCGTTGTCAATATATGGCTGCTGGTCATAGGTATGCGATGCCTGCACCTGTTATTTGGATTATACTCGCTGGAACGCATAAAAAGGATAAAGGTAAAATCTCCAGACCCTTATTGGCGAGCGATGGTCACCCGGCTTGCCGGGATGATGGGCGTTAGCCATACGGTCACTTTACTGGAGTCAGGTATTATCAAAATTCCGGTCGTAGCCGGATACCTGAAGCCCGTGATATTGATCCCGGCAGGTTTGCTGACAGGCCTAGGCCAACAGGAAGTAGAAATGATCCTGCTGCATGAACTGGCGCATGTCCTGCGCAAGGATTATTTAGTTAATATATTGCAGAGCCTGGTGGAAACATTGTTCTTTTTTAATCCCGCCGTGATATGGTTATCCGCGCTTATCCGGGCGGAGCGTGAGAACTGCTGTGATGACCTGGTCATTAATCATACAAAAAATCAGATTGGTTATATCAAAGCGCTCATTCATTACGAACAATACCGTGCAGGTATACCGGCATATGCGGCGGCTTTCAGTGGAACCGGGACGGGTACGCTGCGACGGGTAGAGCGAATGATTTCGAATCGTAACCATTCACTTCATAAGTTGGAGATGTTGGGTCTTGCGATACTCATATCGATCGGCATCTTCCTTACAAATTTTCGCGTGGTTCAGGTCCATGATCCTGCGAGGCCGGAGTTGCTCTTTTCCCGGGAGGGATCCGATACAAAGAAGGCAGCGTTCGAAGCAAAAAAGGGGGCCGAGGCGGAAGCTATCAGGCAACTACAATCTTTCCATAGTCGTTAACGACTAATCTTACAGCGATGTTCAAGAGCTATTTAAAAATCGCGATCCGAAATATCCGGATAAATGGGGTCTTTTCCCTTGTGAATATTGGAGGGCTAACTGCCGGCCTGACCTGTTGCGTACTGATCCTGCTCTATATTAACGATGAATGGAGCTTTGACCGGTTTCACCTGCAAAAGGACAGAATATACCAATTGATTTGCGAGCGAACGGAGCAGGACGGCACGTCCAAGAAATTTGCGATAGCCGCCTTAGTCCAAGGCCCGGCTTTCAGGGAGGAGATCCCGGAGATCGCCGCATTCACACGCGTTAATCCCAAAGACATTATCATCAGGAAGGGAGCCACCATTTTTAACAATAGTGCTACGTGGGTTGACCGGAGTTTTTTCAGTATTTTTTCTTTCCCTCTGATCCATGGCAACTCTGCCACGGCACTGACGGACCTGCATAGTATGGTAGTGACGGAGAGTGTCGCCGTGAAGTATTTTGGTACGACTGATGCTATGGGCCGAACGTTGTTGCTGGAGATTAACGGCAAGTTCGAACTATTTGTCGTTACGGGAATAGCTAAACAACCGCCGGATAATTCGAGTATACAGTTTGAGATACTGTTGCCGTTTGACTATTTTGAAAAGATCTACCCTGATAATGGCTGGATGTGGGTCTCTTTTCCAACGTATTTTTTGTTGAACCCCGGGGCCAATGTTGATGGTATCGGGCGGAAAATGGACCTCATCTATCATGCACGTGCCAGGGATGAAATTGATCTTAATCATCTGGCGGGCTACCAGAACGATTTCAAATGGAACCTGAAACCTTTAACGGGCATGCATCTGAATACGGAATATGAAGGCACGCCAGGCGCCAGCGATCCGATCTATTCCTATATTCTTAGCGGCGTTGCCATTTTTATACTGTTGATTGCCTGCATTAATTTTATTAACCTAACGATCGCGCACTCGCTTAAAAGAAATAAGGAGATCGGCATCCGAAAAGTGATGGGTAGTAAACGCAGTCAGCTGATCATCCAATTTCTGAGTGAATCGCTGATCATTTGCTGTATCTCCTTTTTACTGGCTGTGCTTTTGTCAGCATTGGTGCTGCCGGTATTTTGCCGGCTAGCGGATAAACATCTGTCCCTGGTAGTCATTCTCAATTGGAAGCTATTGAGCTGTTTTATCACGGTGGCCTTTATCACCGGATTTGCGGCAGGGTTTTACCCGGCGCTTGTATTGTCAGGATTTAGTCCGGTGAATGCTTTTGCCGGAAAAACCGGCACGGGCGGCAAAGATTACCTGGCCAGGAGCCTGGTAGTGGTGCAATTCACGATAGCGACTTTCCTTATCATCACCATGCTATTCATGTACGCACAATTTAATTTGCTGACGACTGCAGATCTGGGTTATCCCGATCGGGATTTGCTGGAATGTACCATTAGCCAGGGGGTCCGGAATAAGGCGGTCATGGACATGTATCAGTCTCAAATCTCCGGGACTGGCGGTGTGATAAGCGCCGGATATAAAAATATCGGGTCTTTCGGCGGTAAAACACAGGCGGCAAATAAAGAATTTACGGCGACCTATGAGCGTATCAATGAAAGTTATTTGCCTACCCTTGGAGTCAACATTGTGGCCGGCCGCAATTTTTCAAAAAACTTCCCTTCGGATTCTGTCTTATCCGTACTGATCAATGAAACCTTTGCGGACAAGGCGGGATGGAGAGACCCTGTCGGAAAGACCATTGACTACATGAACCTGCCTGCCTGGGGTGCGCGGAAGGTCTCGGTTATCGGCGTCGTCCGGGATTATCATAATGAGTCGTTGAGGGAAAAGATAAAGCCAATGGTCTTTACTGAAGATCCAGCCCTGCCGCTGGGGCAGATAATAGTAAGATTAAGACCGGATCATATAGCGGCTTCATTGCTGGAAATAGAAAAAGCGATCCACCGGCTGGATCCTGATCGTCCCTTTCAGTATGCATTCAGGGACGAGATTAACCGGAGCCGGTATGCGCCGGAGAATAAGTGGAAGCAGATCATCACTTTTGCTGCCGCCATTGCCATCTGTATTTCCTGTACGGGCTTGTTCGGCCTGGCTACACTGTCTGCCCAAAAGCGCCGCAAGGAGATCGGCATCAGAAAGGTACTGGGGGCCTCGGTGACCGGGATAGCCATTTTGCTGATAAGGAATTTTGTTGGATTGGTCATGATTGCCTTCCCGATGGCTATTCCACTTGGCGCTGTGATCATACGTCACTGGCTCCGGAATTTTGCTTACCGGGTAGACCTCTCCTGGTGGCGATTTGGTCTGGCAGGATTGTTGACTTTACTGATAGCCATAACAGCCGTGAGCTATCAGGCCATCAAGGCTGCGGTGGCCAACCCTTCCTTATCTCTGCGCAGTCAATAAGTATAACATCAAATAAAATAATATTATGAAAAAAGGAAGTTGGCTCAGCATCCTGATGCTGATAATGGTTTGCACGAAAGGTTCAGCACAAACCACGGATTCGACCGCACCCGTCAAGGTTGGCAATGAATGGCAGATGCCGAAAGATGTCCTGATACGATCGAAGAATTTTTCCCAGGATTTAAAAAGATCGGCCGGTCTGGACGATTCGACTACTCAAAAAGCGTTCAATCTTTATCTGGCTAACACTAAATCAGTGGACGAAATACGCTTGGGTCAAGGTTCGGTAAAGGAGAAAAAGGATGCCCTGGCGGCCAATGGGTCGGCTTTTGACCAACAAATCAAAAATATCCTTACTGCTGAACAGTTTGAAAGGTATCAACGAGATAAAAAAGGAGGGAAGATCAGGTTTTGATGGGGGAGGGTGGGCGTCGGGGGCTGGGGTGCGCGTGGGATGCATCATTTTTTGTCGTCAAATTCAAGGCAAGATGAACTATTTTTGGAGATCGACATGTAAGCCAGCTTTTATTTCAGCCTTATGCCTAGGAACAGCGAACACTATCGGAACATCCTGCGATTTTGGCGATCTGCCGAAATATTTACCCTTCCGGATATACCTGCCGAGAAAAGGAACGATCGTAAGATCTATACTGAATTACAACCCCATGAGCCGTTGCCGTGGGAAGATGGGGCATTCCCTGTGCCCGCAGAAGGGAGGCAATGGAAGCACACGCTGTATTTCCATGTCGTCGCCAAGGAGGCTGTATTGGAATTGCTGGCGACATTATGCCGGTCGACTGAATTCAGGGAACCTGTCTTTGGCCGGACCTGTCTGTCTGCACTGGTGCTGAATCAGCAAGGCGAGCCGGCGGAGAGAAGTTATTCTCCTGCTGCCTTTGTCTATGGCATCAAGATGCTGCGCGAGAAGCTCGATCCTGAGGAACTGACGGAATTGCTGCGCAAGGCGCAAGAAGATTTCCTGGAGCGTTTCCAGGTGCCTAAGCAATCCGCGGGGTATGGGACTGGGGAAAATGCCGGACAGGGGAACGGAGAAGCCGCCGGGCCTAAGCGTGTGGACCGGGCTATGTTGAGAAAGGAATTGGAGTTGTTACGAGGACTGGTGCAAAAAAAATTGACGGTTTCCATCCCGGTGCTATGTGTGTCGGAACAAGTGAACGTCCCTGCCACTTTCGAAGCTCCTTTTTTGAACAGCTATTACTTGAACGATCTGAATACGATGATCGGCCATCCGGCAGAGATAGGCAGGCCGTTGGAAATATTCCTGAGCCCGGAGGTGGATGCCGGTGCAAGAGTTAACCTGTTGCAGCATCGACCATTGCTGGAAAGTCTGCATCCCCGACATATGGCTGCCGGCCGGTGGCCTTCTCATCCGGCGCATGGGCTATACAGCGCTCAGCAGGCAGCCCTGAACATTACCCTGTCCGGCCTACGGCCGTCGTCGGGATTATTGGGCATCAACGGACCGCCGGGTACAGGCAAAACAACCCTGCTGCGCGAGGTCATAGCGAGTGTGGTCGTCGACAGGGCTGAAAGATTATTGAAAGTGGATGTTGAACGATTGTTTGCTGCCGACCGGACTGCTATCATCGACGCATTGGCGTATTACCCCATTCATCGGACTGTCGCCGGCAACGACGGCATCGTCGTATCCAGTAATAATAATACCGCCATCGAAAATATCTCCAGGGAATTGCCGGTGTTAAGGAGCATTCACCGTGAGACGTTTACCGAAGCGGACTATTTTTCCGCTCAAGCCACTGCCCTATATGGGGAGCCTTGCTGGGGCATGTTGAGCGCGACGCTGGGAAAGGCGGAGAACCGGAGCGCATTCGTGTCGGCGTTATGGTATAAACATGATAGTTTTCGGAGCTTTCTACGGGAACAACATGATGACCCTGCGCAACGGGCCCGTAACAAGGAGAATTATTCCGCAACGGCGGGGGAGTTGAGGGCGCTGCTGAAAGAGTATGAGGAATTCAGGGTTATCGCTGTAGCTTATCATGATGCATTGCTACGGGAGATAGGTGATGCGGGGAGAGGAAAGGGCGATGATCATGGCGATGGAGAGTCCCCGCTGCAGGTGCTGGGAGCCAGACTGGTGACCGATTGGGGTATTCTGCCGGCCAACCTGCCGGACACTCATTTCATGGATCTTTCCGTCACGGCGATCCAAGGACTGATGCCATACTCTTCCGAAAGAGTCAACACCCTTCGGAGCGAGATCTTTTTGCGCAGCCTGGAGTTACACGAATGGGCCATCAGGGTGAACGCCCGGAAAATGAGCGCCAATCTGAATGCGTTCATCAATATGATATCCCATAAACACCCGGCAGCGTTCAAAGAAGAGATCACTGCTGAATTATGGAACACCCTTTTCTTCTTCATCCCGGTAGTATCTGTGACGCTGGCCTCTTTCCCGCGACAGTTGGCGAAAATGGGACAGGGCTCCATCGGGTGGCTATTACTGGATGAAGCGGGTCAGGCGACGCCTGCTGCTGCCTGTGGGGCGATCTGGCGGTCGCAGCGTTGTATCATCATCGGGGACACTTTACAGATCCAGCCGGTGATAACGTTGCCTGCTGCATTGGGAAAGCTGCTGCAACAAATGTATCTTATCAAAGATGATTGCTGGGTGCCGCCGGATCATTCGGCACAGTCCCTGGCGGACAGAGTGACGCCCTGGGGTACCTATATCCAACTGGGAGCAGAAAAGGCCACGTGGACGGGAATTCCGCTGCGGGCGCATCGTCGCTGCAGTGAGCCAATGTTCTCGCTGTCCAATACCATTGCCTATAATGGGCAAATGGTCAAGGTGATGGCGGATATGCCGGTCGACGTCCTTACGGGCGACAGCGGCTGGGTCGATGTCGGGACCGGGACGGTGTATGAGGGGCACGCTATCGTAGAGGAATTAGAGGTGTTGGCCGATCTGCTGGCACAGCTGACGCTGTATGCCGGTCGGATTTTCGTGGTCTCTCCTTTTCGGTCGATTGCGGAGATCTGCAAGAGGAAGCATAATGACCATGGCCATGTAGAGTGCGGTACCATTCATACTTTCCAGGGCAAGGAGGCGGACGTTGTTATTCTTGTCCTGGGGACGCATCCAGGGGATGAAACAGCCAGGAGTTGGGTGGCATCAAGCCCGAATATGCTGAACGTGGCGATCACACGAGCGCAGAAGAGGCTGTATGTCATTGGGAACAGGAGGGTATGGTCACGACATGCGTATTTTAGCTATCTGGCGAAGGAACTGCCCGTAAAAGAGCATTTTAGCGGCAGATTATTTTAGCAGAAAAGCTGGGGGTTGGGGTGATGTGAAAGACTGGGGTTGGGGGATGTGAAAAACTGCGGGTTCTAATGGTTTTATTTAGTTGGTTTTCAAATCTAAGCCAGCACTGCCACCGTAAGTATCGGGAAATTTACCCTAGTGAGACTCCATTCTATTGGTTGTAAACCTTCTTCGAATCCTGCACCTTCTTATGGGCTACAGGACAATATTCCCTCACAATCTGATATCGATAGCGCTTATGCAGTGAAAGTTTTCCTGGATCATCATCCGGCAAGGAGTGTATCTATTCCTGCCCTGGCGGGACAATGCGGGCTGCCGGAAAGTCAGCTGAAAAAGGCTTTCCTCTACCAGTTCAACATCCGGCTGGAGGAATATTGGACGAAATTGCAACCGAAATAATTTAATTATTGTATTTCCAGCAAGATGCACCGGGCTACGGCGTGGCTGCCGGCAGCGATTTCCATTTTTTTATGTGCAGGGACGAAGGCAAAGCCATTGGGCCGGAGCGGGTGGTTGACCCCGGCGGATAGGGTTGAACTATTGCCCGCAATAGCTATTACCAGGCGGCCGCCATTCGACGCCGGGAGGCGGCAGGTGTCGCCGGCGGCGAGATCTACATCATAAGCGCTGACTAATGCGTGTTTCCATTGAAATTTTATCCCGGCCTGCGTGAGGACAGGACAGGTGTCTTTGCCTTGAGGTTTTTTCGGCAACTCTACGACAAGAAAGTGAAATTCAGGTTCGGCCTGGTTCCACACGATGTGGTAAACGGGCCGGTCTCCATAATCGACATACTTTATATCGCCGGGATTGACCTGGCTGATAACAGCCGGACCCCCTACGGGCTGTATCCCAAATGTCGATTGGGAGAGGAACACGACGACTGAATTGGCGGTATGAGTATGTGGCAGGGTTGTGTCATGATCGGGGACGCGACCTTCCAGCAGGCGGATATAACGGTTTTCGAATATCAGCTTATGGTGGGCCTCGCGGTCATCGGGCAGTAATTGGGCGGCTGCCAGGTTGCATAGCAAGAGGGCGGGAAAAAGAGAATATAGCGCGGGAAAGAGAGAATATATTGATGCCGGTGTCATATATACCCGCAAAATAAAGTTTGTTTTCGGCCAAACAGTTCAGGCTGGAATGAACTATGGATGCAGACGAATGTATTTTTCAATGATAATGCGGTCTATACCTTCTTTATCGACTTTCTCGATGCCTTTTTGGATAAGGGTATCATTTTGGACGGTCACGGTGAACGTGAAAGTTTTGCCTTCCCAGTTCCTGTCCTTATAATAATCCAGGTGTTCGATGTATTGGTCGCCGGTCAGCGTATAGCTGCCACCTCCCGCGTCGAAATGGTTGGAAGAGTCCGCCGGCGGGTTGAGGTCATGGCTCAGGAAAGCAAAGTGGCTGTCGTTGATGATCTTGATCATCTGCTGACCTTTCGTATAATCGGTTACGGAGCTGACCCCTTTGGTTATCATAGTACCTGAGATCAACTGCCAGGTACCGTTGAGGGAATAGGAAAGAGGGTGGGCCTGGTTGAGGACGGCCAGCAGTTTTTTCATTATTGCGATATGCTGTTGCTGCTGGTCCTGACTACCGTACTGGCTGGTCAGAACGGGGAGTAATTCTCTTTGCAGGGTCCTGGTGACATCATATTCTAATAGGGTGTCTATCTTTCCTTCCAATGCGAATTGAGCGAATGCGACGGCGACAATGGCTTCGTCGCGGATCACGAGGCCGGGAACCCCAGCGATAAGGTATGCTTTGATCTTTAGTGTATCCAGTTCATCCCATGCCAGAGGGCGGCTATGCCATGAGTCGAGCAGGTCTTTCAAAAAGATCACGGGTGAAGTGGTCAGATGGGTTGGCCGCCAGTTGTAAAAAGCGTGGGCTGCCTCGGAGCCGGGTTCGTTGCCGAAGGGTGCGCCGGGGTCGTTGTTCTGGGATTGGGCGGGGAAATGCAAACCCAGGAGGAAGGTGCAGGCAAGAATGAGGAGTAGGTGCATAATTTTTGCTAATAGGTAAATATAAACAAGAATTCCTACATTTAATAGGGGGGCGAGGGAGTCAGTGTGAGGGCGAGGCGATAGCGGGAGCGGCTGGGTGGCGGAGTTGCGGCGTGGAGGCAAGATGGGGTGGTGGTGGGCGGCGAGTTTGAGTTATTAACTACTTAAAAATACTATTATGTCAAAGAGGGTAGCTGATCAATTGGTAGAGATGATGGTGCAGGCGGGGATAAAAAGGATTTATGGCATTACCGGTGACAGTCTGAATGCCCTGAACGATGCGGTCCGACAATCACCGGACCTGCAGTGGATCCATGTCCGGAATGAAGAGGCGGGCGCATTTGCGGCTTCGGCGGATGCGCAACTAACGGGGATAGCGTGTTGTGCGGGTAGCAGCGGGCCGGGACATGTGCACCTGGTTAATGGCTTGTATGACGCTCACCGGTCCGGTGCAGCCGTCCTCGCCATTGCCTCTACCTGTGCGACGAAGGAGTTTGGCAGCGGGTATTTCCAGGAGACGAATGTCATTAAGCTGTTCGACGATTGCAGCTATTATACTCAAGTGGCTGCCAACCCTGCCCAATTACCCCGGATGGCGCAGGCTGCGTTGCAGACGGCAGCGCAGAAGAAGGGTGTGGCAGTAGTAGGCTTGCCAGGTGATGTCGCCGCTCTGCCTTCGGAACATATCGATTCGGCGGAACGGACGTATTTTTCGCGGGCGGCGATCTTTCCGGAGGAGCCTGAACTCCGGCAATCAGCCGATCTGATCAACCGGTACCCCAAAATTTGTGTTTTCTGCGGTATTGGCGCGGCGGCTGCTCATGATGAGGTGGTGGAGTTGGCGGGGTTATTACGGGCACCAGTAGGCTTTTCTTTTCGTGGCAAGATGGGCATCGAATATGATAACCCCTATGAGGTGGGCATGACGGGTCTGCTTGGACTTCCGGCTGCCTATCACAGCATGCATGAAAGCGATCTCGTATTGTTATTAGGTACGGATTTTCCTTATACGCCCTTTTATCCGCAAGATAAAAATATCGTTCAGATCGATATCAAGTCTGAAAACCTGGGCAGGAGGGCTAAACTGACGATGGGTTTATATGGCGATATCAAAACCACTTTAAAGGCCTTGATGCCATTGCTAAAGGCCAAGACCGACAGCAGCTTTTTGGATGCGCAGCTGCATATCCATCAAAAGGTGCAGGAACATTTGGAAGTCTATGCGAAGGATAAGGGAACGAAGGATCAGTTGCACCCGGAAGCCGTTGCTTCGGTCGTGAATAAGATGGCGGCGGATGATGCCATCTTCACCTGCGATACCGGCATGTGCAATGTGTGGAGTGCGCGTTATATCAAGGCGAATGGGAAAAGGACGATGCTGGGGTCTTTCGTCCACGGGTCGATGGCTAATGCGATGCCGCATGCGATTGGGGCGGCCTTTGCCTGTCCTGACCGCCAGGTGGTGGCTATGTGCGGGGATGGCGGGATATCCATGCTGTTGGGGGATCTTGCTACGATCAAACAATATGGGCTGAATATCAAGATCATCGTTTTCAATAACCGGGCCCTTGGTATGGTCAAACTGGAAATGGAAGTGATGGGGCTGCCGGATTCGGAGGTAGATATGGTGAATCCGGACTTCAGGCTTGTGGCCGAGGCGATGGGGATCAAGGGGATCAGTATTCGTGAGCCGGAGGAGATAGAGGGGGGACTGAAGGAAGCTTTTGGGTATAATGGAGCAGTCCTTGTGGATGTGATGACGGATGCGACTGCGCTGGCGTTGCCGCCGAAGATCGATTTGGACATGGTGAAAGGAATGACGCTTTCGATGACTAAGATGATGTTGGGGGGGAAGTTTGAGAATGTGTTACAACTGGTGAAGGGGAATTATAAGCACCTGCCGGATCTTTTTTTGGAGAATTATAGGGATTAGAGCGCGGTGGGATAGGGGAGTTGTGGTGTGGAGGAGGGGTCAGTCGGGAGGCGGCTGGACGAGGGGATGGCGCGTTCGGGATGCGGTGGGGCTGCTGAGTCGTTTGATAATCAATTTATTATTTTGCCAGGACGACCTGGTTCGTTTTGCGTCTCTCTATCCTGTTATTTCGTTGCCTAAAATTACTTCTATGGGCAACAGAACAGGCAGGCCACCCAAGGCCATTAAGCAGGAGAAGTTCATCGGTTATTTTGTTACTCACGCACAGCATTTTATCATCCGGCAAAAGGCGGAAGAGGCGCGGGTCAATATTTCAGATTACATGCGGCAGATGGCTATTTATGGCTATGTGAAGCCTCGCTGGAGTGAGGAGGAGCGGGAATGGTTCAAGAAACTGGTGGGGATGTCGAATGATCTGCACCGGCTGGTGGAGATCGCCGAAAAGGAGGGAGCACTGACGGCCATGCTGCATTTTGCGGGTTACAGGGACCTCATCGATGCCGCCATTAAACAATTGACACATGATCAGTAAGATGTTCATTACGGGAAAGACTTTCCGTGAGAGCTGCTTCTATGTCTGCGAAGACCTGGAACGCTCGCAGATCCTCGAGGTGGAAGGGGTGAGGAAGCATGATCTGCGGTTAATGGCGCAGGATTTCGAGATGCAACAAACGTGGGCGAACCAGCTGAAGGAAAAGCCGGTTTTACATGCGGTGCTGAGTTTTCCGCATGGCGAAAATCCCGGGGACGAGAAATTGGTGGAAATATCGAATCGATTCCTGCAAAAGGTCGGGGCGGCAGATACCCAGCATATTATTGCCAAGCACACGGACAAGGAGCATTTACACGTGCATATCCTGGCGAACAGGGTGAGCAATACGGGCGCCATCGTCGGGGAAGGACTGGTGATCGAGCGGGGGATCAAGGCTGCCCGTGAGTTGACAGAAGAATATCACCTGAAGCCTGATCGGGGGAAGGACTTGAGTCAGACGAACCGGCAGGCGCTACATGAACCGGATGCGAAGCGTTACCGGCTGTATGAAGCGATCAAAGAAATGTTGCCGGGCTGTCAGCGGATGGAAGACCTGGAACAGCGGCTGCTGGAAAGAGGGATCAGCACGCGGTACCGGATCGACAGAGGGAGTGGAGAGCGGCAGGGTATCAGCTTTCGGGTAGAAAAATATTGCTTCAAGGGGAGCGAAGTGGACCGTGGCTATTCGCTGAAAGGGCTCGAACGGACGCTGGCGTTGCAGCAGAAGCAGGCATTGGAGGAGAAGCAGGCTCTGGAGCAGGCCCGGGCATTGGAACAGGCTCAGGCATTGGAGCGGGTCGAAGCTGAACGGCAGCGCCAGGTGATGCAGCAGAATGAGCAGTTGCCGTATGATCAGGTGCAGCAACAGGAGCAGGAGCGCGAACGCGATAGGGCTTTGCGGCAGGAGCAGGGCGAGCGGGAGGA
>Ga0302312_10000775_pt1 | contig 21374 bp, 18 predicted proteins | sample III_Palsa_N2_1_FD_200529 | JGI IMG/M metagenome (GOLD analysis project Ga0302312, IMG submission 200529) | Peat permafrost microbial communities from Stordalen Mire near Abisko, Sweden - III_Palsa_N2_1 | ecosystem: Environmental > Terrestrial > Soil > Palsa > Peat permafrost | place: Sweden... | reverse complement strand
GGCGGACGTGCTCATCATTACCCGAAACATGCGACTCTTAGAGAGATTGTTTTATAATACGATAAAATTATCAACCCCCGGCAATAAATGATGATATGAAGAGACAGTACATTTTACTTCTGGTTATGCTTAGTTCGTCTTTTGTTAGCAAAGCGCAGGATCCAAAGAGCATTTTTCATGGATCTTATACGAAATGCAGCGCTATTCAAAATGGAAGCTATCACGGTAAATTTATAGCCAAACCTCTTATGACCAGTGATACAATTTATGGAACCGAGACCTTTGTTTTTGAAAGACTCCCCGGGGATACCATTTATGATTGGAAATTTCATAATCAGAGTTATTATCTGGGAAATTATGAAGGAGAAGCATTGTACACGGGAAACTATTTGGTTTATTTCAATCCGCTGGACAGCACCGGAAAATCGACTTCCAGAGAGCTATATCCTGCACATATGAAGCAACTACTGGGTTGGGGTGTAATATATCCCCCGTTCGATCCCAGGCGACAATCTCCTTTTCCGGTAGACTCCGTATACACAGATACCGCTAATGCCTTTGAATTCCTTGGATATGAGAAGATAGAAGGTTACACTTGCTACCATATTCGGTTGACGGACACCCATAAAATCAATATGTCCGATCAGTTGAAAAGAATAATAAACGTAACCGATTTTTGGCTGAACAAGCTTGATTCCATTCCTGTTCAGTATACTACCTTCGCCAAATATCTTCATAAAGGAGACACCACCGATGAATTCAGTAAGCAAACATTGGATGCTTACCAGTTAAATAACCTAAAGGATACACTGCCATTGACGCTGGCGTCTATCCCCGCTTACTGCAGGCTGAAGGAGTACGCTCCGGGGAAGCCTAAGGAATTGTTACCAATAGGTGCGACCGCGCCGGACTGGTCTTTGCGATCGATCGACAACAAGGAGATTAGTCTCAATGGTCTGAGGGGACATCCGGTGTTGATCGATTTTTTTTATAAATCCTGTCTCCCTTGTATCGACGCATTGCCCGTCACCATTGGGTTGAACGAAAGGTATAAGACCCAGGGATTAAGGGTTATAGGGTTTGATCCTTTTGATAAAAACGGGAAAAGCTTAACCGATTTCCTGAAATATAGAAACATACACTATCCTGTGATGCTGGATGGTACTGCGAATAATGCCTACCATGTGTCCCTTTACCCTACGCTTTACCTGCTCGATAAGGAGGGAAAGGTAATTTTCTCCAAGGTCGGTATTGGAGAGGGAGATGAGAAGAAATTGGACGAACTTATCCGGCAAAACCTTTAATAAGCCCCATGGATCTTTTAAACCTTATCATCAAAAAACTCCATTTGCTTTCCGAACCGGAGCTTTTGTTTGTTTCTGATATTATAGACGAATCCCTTTCTGCCGGTCCGGAACGGAAAAATAGTTTAATGGAGTTCTCTGATGATCTCAAAAAAATGATGGCTACCAGTTTTCTGACCAAACGGATCACTGGGCCTTTTTCAAAGGCATTATTGGTCGAAACCAATGATGAGCTATATGCCGTGGATCCGGAGGATCACGTTGTCGGTTGGGAACTGAGACATCACGGCGCCTTTGCACCGGAGCAATTGTCCTTTGTCAAAGAGCTTCTTACCACCGAAAGCAACCTGCTGATTGTCGGTGCACATATAGGCACTTTGGTTATTCCCCTGGCGAGGGCCTGTTCAAAGATCGTTGCGATAGAAGCTAATCCACAGTCCTTTCAGTTATTAGAATTAAATATACACATCAACCAGGTAAATAATTGCCGGGCGTTTAATATCGCCGCCAGCGACAAGCCGGGCGACATTCCCTTCCTGATGAGCAGGGTGAATTCTGGGGGTAGCAAACGAAAGCCCATCGTAAAGGACTATATGTACTATTACGACAATCCCACGGAAATAATGGTTCCCGGCTTTCCTTTGGATACCTATTTAAGCGATGAGACATTCGACGTTATTGTAATGGACATAGAGGGGTCTGAATATTTTGCACTGAAAGGGATGCAGCGATTGATATCTTCAGCTAGGTACCTAATCGTGGAATTTCTGCCGCATCATTTCAGGAACGTCGCAGGGATAAGCGTTGCAGATTTCTTAAGTGTATTACCGGTTTATGAGTCCCTTACGGTACCATCATTGAAAAAAACGGTGGGCAGGGAAGACTTCCTGAGCCTGCTTACCTATATGTATGATCACAATATCACGGATGATGGGATTGTTTTTGAAAGTCATATTTAATGAAGGACTCGCTCATCATTTATGTGCAGCAAGGATGCTCCATTGGTATTTACTTGAGTTCTTGGCAATGCGTCAATCTGCTCTTTTCAGCGACACAGCAAGTATCCGAAACACACGAGTTTGATCATGACCACGTAGTAAATCGTGAAATCACAACTGTCAAATAAAAAAAGTCATTTTTCGAAATAGCTAGAAAAACTAATAATAATCTGAACTGCAGTGTAGACGTTACCCTTGGAGGACATTATAACACTTTTTACCTTCCTAAAAGAACAATGCTGAATATTGTCAAGAGATTAGTAATAATCAAAAATTAATCATATGTATAGATGGGATATTATTAACCATTTCATAAAAGAGAACAACTATAGTACATACTTAGAGATAGGCTATTATAAAGGTTGGTCATTTGAGCAGATTGATATTCGAAAACGCCCTGGCAAATATCTTAAAGTGGCTGTCGATCCCAATCCTAGCGCTAACGAGTACCAAGAGAATATGAAATATGGTGACGAGGAGGATTTTACCTTTAAAGGAGATAACTGGTCGATTAGAAACAGAATAATAAAGATAACCTCGGATGATTATTTTTATAAACTTCCAAAGAACGAAAGATTTGATATCATTTTCATAGATGGTCAGCATGAAGCCAATCAAGTGTTAAGAGATTTAATCAATTCTTGCGTACACCTTTCGCCAAACGGTACTATTGTATTTCACGACATGTTACCTACTTCCTATGAGATGATCACTACAGGCACCCAATTAGGTGAATGGACAGGAGATGTATATAGAATTGGAATGATATTAAGTAAATTATGTAATAGTGACAAATTTTATGTGGTAGATACTGACTATGGGGTTGGTGTTCTTAAACCTGGAGGTGAATTAAAACTTTCTGGAGACTTAAACCAAATTGAATATTTGGGCAGAGGTCCCAGAGCAAAGACATATGATCCCTGGCAAGCGTTTAGCGAGCAAAGAAATCTCCATGTTAATGTGGTGTCAATAGACAAATTTAAGGATAGCTTATAATTACGATATTGTTTGGGTTTATAAAATAATCCCGCCTTTGAAAAAAACGGTACCGTTGAACCGGAATCCATCGACGGTTAAGAACTATATTTTCAAATTGGGTAACGAGGATATATAATGAAGCAACCCCACGACGAACTGGGTCTTGCTAATTCGGGATTATTGGCTAGATGCCAAAAGGGGCTTCCAGTTATTGGTGAGAAAATCTTTGATTTTATTGATTGGCTGGTATTGGATCTTGGTAAGTACATCTTTGAGCCACTCATAGGGATTGACGTCGTTAATCTTACAGCATCCCAGCAGGCTATAGATCATGGCTGATCTTTGGGCGACATCACATCTTGTAATTGATGCATAAATAGCAGAATATCGCATAATAATTTTTAGCCATTCAAAGTACATATTTTTTTGAACAATTAATCGACATCCTCTTTACCATCATCTACGTATATCTTGTCCATTTTGTCACGCTTCCGAATTACCCTATCCTTTTGGTCCCCCATTTTTATCCCATGGAAAAACAGCCCTTACTCGCCGCAACTCCGCCACCTCATCTGGTCCGAACCTATGCTTACCCTATCCCACAAATACAACATCTCTGATGTCGGACTCCGCAAAGCCTTGATCCGCCTAGGGATCCCCTCCCCCAAATAGACCATCGCTATTTCCCCTCAAGTTTTATCCGTAATTTTGCCCCTTTCAAAACACCCCTCGCTATGTCAAAGTCCGCCAGCCACCTTTTAGTTCTTATCGCCATGGCCACGCTATGGGGCTCCTGCCATACTGCGCCCACCGCTAATGGAAATACTAACCAAAGTGCCAGTGATTCGATCCCCGACAGAAAATGGTGGAAGGAAGCAGTTGTCTACCAGATCTATCCCCGGAGTTTCAAGGACAGTAACGGCGACGGCATTGGCGATCTGAAGGGGATCATCTCCAAGCTGGACTACATCAAGAGCCTGGGCGTGACTGTCGTCTGGTTGAACCCTATATTCCCCTCCCCCAATTTTGACAATGGATATGACGTCAGCGACTATGAAGGGATCATGAAAGAATTCGGAACAATGGCGGATTTTGACAGCCTGCTCGCGGGAATGCACACCCGGGGAATCAAGTTGGTGCTCGACCTGGTGGCCAACCATTCCAGTTCGGAACATCCCTGGTTCAAGCAGTCTGCCAGTTCCCGTACCAATCCTTATCGCAATTACTATCATTGGTGGGACGCCGAAAGGGGTCATCCCAATCCCCGGTATAGCTTCTTTGACGTAAACAGCGATGCCTGGAAATACGACGCCCATACCAAAGCCTGGTACCTGCATTATTTTTCCCAACAGCAACCGGACCTGAACTGGGAAAACCCTACGGTAAGGCAGGAAATATACAAGACCATGCGGTTCTGGCTGGATAAGGGTATTGACGGATTCAGGATGGACGCTATTCAATACATTGCCAAGGATACCACCTTTCCCAAATTACCGGAAGGATATGCCCAGCATATCATTCAATACTATGGAGACGGGCCGCATTTACACGATTATCTACAGGAGATGAACCGGGAGGTTCTGAGCAAATATGATATCATGACCGTAGCGGAAGGGGCTGGCACCGGCCCGGAAGATGCGCTGAAATTTGTGGATCCTGACCGGCATGAACTGAATATGGCCTATCATTTTGAAGGGATGGATATCGGGTATGTGCCGGGGTCCTTCAAAGTGCCCGACCCTAAAGGGTATAGCCTGCTGGAGTTTAAGCACGTCTATTCCCGCTGGGACAGCGGGTTTGCTACGAAGGGATGGGGCACCATTTACCTGGGCAACCATGACCAGCCCCGGATGGTGACGCGGTGGGGAAATGATAGCCCGGCCTTCAGGGTGTTCTCGTCAAAGATGCTGTCCACCTTTATCCTGACGATGAGGGCGACGCCGTATTATTATTTCGGGGATGAGTTGGGGATGTCCAATATCAAGTTTGACGATATCAAAGACTACCAGGATATTGAAACGATCAACATGTACCAGCAGATCAAACACAAGGGGGGAGATCTGAAAAAATTCATAGAAGCACAGAAGATATCGGCCAGGGATAATAGCCGAACGCCCTTTCAATGGGATACAACGGCGAATGCAGGGTTTACCACAGGGAAGCCCTGGTTGAGGGTGAACCCCAACTACAAGACCGTCAATGAAGCGGCGGAGGAAAGTGATTCAGCCAGCACGCTTAATTATTTCCGAAAGCTGGTGCAGCTCCGGAAGGACAACCTGGTGCTGGTATATGGGAAGTATACGCTGGTGGATAAGGATAATCCGGATGTGTATGCGTATACCAGGGAGTTGAATGGAAAGAAGATGCTTATCGTATTGAATTTCAGGAATAGGATTGAGAAGGTCAATACCAGTGGAATCAATTTCAATCATGCACGGATCATATTGGACAATTATGCCACGATATCGCCGGATGAGACTTTGAGGCCTTATGAGGCGGTGGTGTATACATTGCAATAATGAAAAAAGGGTGTTTTAACCCTTGATGGGGCCATATAACCGCCTTATCATTATTGCAAATTTACTTTCATGAAAATCCCCGTTCTCCTTCTATTCGTTGTATTGGCCAGCACGAACAGTTTCGGACAGAACCAATCCTATAAGGAAGCTATTACTCTTCGAGGCTGTTCCCCAGGAGCAGATTCAATAGAAGCCTCAAGGAAAGGCAATTCCTTCTATATCCAGGTGAACGGAGAGAAGAAAAAAACTGTGGGCACTTATTTAACGAAAGATTCTGCCTTGGCGCCTTACAAGAACATCGTAACGAAGGAATTGCACCAAAAATGCTACGCTTCGGAAACCGATGCTCCTTCTGACTTTATATTCTTTATTAACAGCTTCTATCAAAAAGCCGTAGATGCGCTGTTTACTCAACCCGAAGCGAAAAAGGGGTCAGGGCAAGTGACCATTGCCGATACGTTGAAGCTTCCCGAATCAAAAACTATCTACCTACTAACTACAACCAAAGAGAAATATGAAATGTCATTATTTGACAAGGCGGCAGGTGCACCGAAAAGTCTACTGACCTGGGATTCAGCCACGAATCAATACCTTTTTACGTCTACTACCCTTTCCGACACGGATGTACAGAAAAATTTACCTGCTATCTTATACTTGAAAGATAGCGTGGCAGGCATTAGGAACCCAACGCTTTCTATGCTATACTATGATGACAATACTTATGCGCTGTTGAGCATTGATTCTTCCGGAACGGCCACTAGCCTATTGCCAGTAAGAATCAACGGCGTTATAGGAGATTCCATCAAGCAATCCGGCCCCTTGGGAAAAGCAAAATTTAATGGTGTCAACATAAATACCCTGCCCATTCAGTCTACACTAATTAAAGCGAAGGAATTGGCTGATGATCTGTCCAAAAAATCCGCAGTAGTTGATTCTGCAAAAAAGGTAGCCGCTGCCGACTCGGCCAAAGCAGTTGCAGCTAAGGCTGCAGCAGCTGCGGAAGACACAAGCTTTCGATCCGGCATCACCTTCCTGAGCGCCTTTAATTTCGATTTCTCTAATAAGTTTAGCAGCTCATTCCTAGGCTTGTTCAATATCTTTGCCCCTCACGCATTTAAGGGAAAACGGAAATCATGGTTTAACAGAAATGTCGGCGTTAACGTGGGTTTTGAAAAAGTGGACTATACAACCGGCTCCATTAATGGGAACGACAGCTCGGAAAGTGAATATTTTCACCAAAACATTCTGGTTCATCCGTTAGATCTATATCGCACCTATGGAGATCTTAATGATACAATACGGGCAGGGGCAGCTTATTACCGACAACTGAATAAATATACCTTTACCTTCTCTAATACGGTATACAGCTTTTATTGGCAATTTTTGATCAATTCCCATTGGTTAACGGATGAGTATGACAAAAAGGCCGGCATTTATTTTCATGCTCATCTGGAATTACTAATCAATCAATATACCAAGACCGCCAATATTCAGACCATTGACCAGGATACGCAAATGGTAGCAGCCAGTCAAACCCATAATACCAATGGGTTTACTTATAGCTCTGTTAACCAGATTGTAACGAACTATAATTTTATTAGCCAATATTACGGATTGGGACTCACGGCTTATTTTCGTCCATTTTACCAGGTCAAAGACACTCATATTTTTGCCCAACTAACATTAGGAGCAGCGCAAAATACGCCCGACCTGACTAATCTTTATAACGACGCTATTCCGCCGAATCTAAATAGCACCTATAATTACAGTTCAACCTACACTCAATTTGAAACTTTTTACCTATTCAGGTTTAAATTTATCGAACAGATCACCAAAAATTCAGATCTGATGATTGGTTTTAATTTGCGGGGCGCCTTCAACCCATCTACCTACCCGCAGTATGCAGCCTTCATCGGCATCAACCTAGGCTTAAGCCCAATCATCACTGCGATTACCGGGAGCAGTAAATCCACAACAGCCGAGAATTAGATCATGAAAACGCCCCAATTATATCCTATCTTATTCCAAATTAACTATTATGCTTATGGCTAGCCGGGGCTTGCTCATCCTCATCTTACTATTCCATATCCAAACCGGTCACCCGCAAACCCTGCCCTATGATCCAGCCCAACGGTATTCGAAGGAAGTATTGAAAGCCGACCTTTCCCTAGTCCATGAAAATCTGGAAAAAATCCATCCGGGACTATACCGCTATATTGCTAAGCCTTCCTTAGACCGGTTCTTTGACAGCCTGGAACACGTCATTACAGGCCCAATGACCGCGCAGGAGTTTTTCGGTCTTTTAAGCCTTTTGCATGCTAAAATCAGGAACGGACATACTATGTTTTTACCAGGTGATTCGGCGATGGCCTATTTCAATCGTAGCGGCAGGTTTCTACCTTTATCGGTTATTTTACAGAAGGGAAACTTACTATCGTCGAAAACTACTCGGCAGACAAGACTATTCAGCCGGGAACGGAAATTTTGAGCATCAACGGAATAAGCGTGTCTTCCATCATGGAACAGTTAATGAGGAGACAGATCCGGGATGGATATAACCGGACATATCCGGAATGGATCCTCAACCATTATTTTTTCGCCCATTATAGCTTTGTCTTTGGTGAGCCGGCCGAATTCTCCCTGGAACTCAAAGACAGTAGCAGTGAACGGTATATCAAACGCGTCATCCCCCTGACAAGGGATAGCATCCGGTATTTCCGGCAACTTCGCTATGCTACCAGGTACCCTCCAACCAATGAAGGGAGGGGTATTGTTTTTGAGGAAGAAAAGGGAAAGAATATTGCCCTCCTGACGATTAAAACTTTCGATCCTGATTTACTGCAGTCTCTCTACCGACAAGACTACAACCAGGTATTTGACAGCGTGTTTACTCAAATCAGACGCCATCAAATCAGGAATCTGATTTTGGATCTCCGCGACAACCAGGGCGGGGACTTTCCTCCCGGACGAGCACTGTTATCCTATCTGCAGCGCTATCCGGGTCGCTTTTTGTTGGACGGGAAGGAGGCGAGAATCATTCACCCCAGGGCAAAGCACTTTACAGGAAGGCTATTCGTGCTGATGAATGGAGGAACCTTTTCCAGTACAGCCATCGTCTGCGCCTGCCTCAAAAGAGATCGAAGGGCCCTTTTCATTGGGGAAGAGACGGGTGGCAATCCACATATCATCAGCGGCGACCCGGAGGAACTGGTCCTGCCCGGAACAAAAATAAAGGCTGATATTCCCACCGTGACGTATCGGATCACTGAAGGCGCCAACAACGGTCATGGGATCATGCCCGATTATCCAGTCCATCTAACCATTGCAGAAATTCTTGCGGGAAAGGATCCATTAAAAGCGTTGGCCATGAAGCTCATTTCGGAGCGCTAATTGAACTCAGCTGATCATAAACGACCCTTCATTCCCGTTAGGACTAACATCCGGATCTCCTTCAACACCCCCGTTAATAGTCGGGCATTCCAATTGCTGCATCAGCTGTTTCATATTATATCCGGTAAAGCTGCTGCTGTCCTGCCATCCGGAAGATTGCGCCAGCCAGGCGTAGGTAGCCAGGTTTTGGCCTAGCAAGGCCTGACAAACCAGGCCAGACCCATAGATCCCCACGGGATAAACAGGACTATTACTGCTGATGGCGTTGAAGCCGTCTGCTATGCCCTGGAAATAGGGAATAATACCGCTCGCCAGGTCGGCGGTGCTGGCATCGTAGTCTACGGCGAAATAAATGGGATTGCCTGACGGTTGGCCAATTGTTTTATGGGCATAATAATAGGCCGATGTTCCATCATAAACACCTACGTCATGGCTAAAATAGGAAGCTTCGGTAGGATAGCCGTTCTCCCATACGGCGATAATGGCTATACCGGCGGCTGAAAGGGCCTTTGCTTCGGCCAGGGTAAGGTTTTTCGATGGGTTATTAATATTATAATACCGGCCGACAAATGAGTAGCCGGCGCTTACGAGACCTGCGGCGAATTGCGTCAAGTCCTGGCTGGCGTCAAACCCTTGTTTCATACCTTGAATTTTCAACGTAAGATCTCCTTTTTGGACAATTCCGTCAATAGGGAAAACACCCTTTTTATTTTTTCAAAGGTATATCTTCCATCTCCTTTCAGTAAATATTCATACTGAAAGGGTGTTTTCACGGGTTTTTGCCATATAAAATAGGCTTACCTTTTCTTTCTTGCATGAACCGCCTACCTCTCCATATCACTTGTTTGGTGCGATGTCTATTATTTTTTGGGACCCTATCCGGCACAGAGTGGGCCAAGGGGCAGGCCCCCCAAAGCCCCGTAAGCGACACCCAAACTTGTTCTTCCATTATCTCTATTCCCGCAACGCCGCCTTCCTCCGGCAAAGTCGACCTTTTGACCGGTCCCATCGTTGACCCCTACTATAGCACCTATGGAACGGAGATTTTTTCATCCTTCGATAGTACTGGAAATGGCAGTTATACCACTATACCGACATCCAATTCATTTTGGGTGAATAATAACGGCTCCAACGGGCCTTTAAATCGTTGCGGCGTCTGGTCGACAATCACCAGTGACAACCAAAGTATAGGTTTCAGTGTGTGCGTCACCATCAATTCCGAAAAGGATTATTACGTGGGATTTGGCGTTGATAATTATGCCACATTGAAAATTGATGCCCAAGTAATCATACAACAAGCCCCTACTGCCGGCCAGGAAAATCTAAACGTGTGGAGGATTTACAAAATTCATTTAACCCAGGGCACGCATTACATTGAGATATTGGGCAATAACCCCTATGGCCCCGCTTCCATCGGCTTCGAAATATATGACAATACCTTGTCGCAGATCATCAATGCTACTTCGTACAATGATCTAAACCTGGTATTCAGTTCAAAGGATCAGATCGGCAAACCCGTCCAGGACGGCGACCCCACTTTGACATACTCCTGTCCGGACGGTTACAGCCTCAACTATTGTTCCTCAAACATTCCTCTATGCTCAAAAAAGCACGAAGATACCCTGACTGTTCAGCCCCCCGTCCCCTCCTGTAACATTGACACTGTGGACATTACCGCTCCTTTGATCACACAGGGGAGTTCTACGGATTTAGCCTACACCTATTGGAAAGACACGTTGGCCACCGTGCCGATCCCAACTCCCAATGCAATCCCCATCAGCGGAACGTACTATATCCTCGGGCAAGGGCCGGGTGGCTGTTCTATCACCATCCCTATCAAAGTAACGATCCTGACCAAACCCAAGGCCGGTTTCTCGATCAATACTTCCCATCAATGTTTTAATGGCAACTATTATGTCTTCACCAACACCACGACGGATAGCGCCGGGAGTGTGAGTAGCCAATGGTCATGGGGAGACGGCGGAACGTCGACTGTATCCTCTCCATCCCATACCTACACGGCCGCTGGCGACTATGCCGTACATCTGGTAACGACCGATGCCGATGGATGCCAGGACAGCACCATCCAAACCATACAGGTATATCCCAATCCTCTGCCCACGCTCTCCCCCAGTGGCATGGTCACTTTTTGCGAGGGTGACAGTGTCCATATAACGTCAAGCTTGCTACCCGATACCGGAATCACGTATGGTTACGCCTGGTATAAAAACGGAGTGCTAGTTCCTGCTCCGGGGGGGATAGCCCAGGACATTGATATCAGCCAGCCAGGTACCTATGCCCTAAAAGTATCCAACAACGATGGCTGTGACACCCTATTAACCCTTGAAGCGAAAGAAAATTATAAAACCTACTTCGCAGTCGATACAGCCTTCTGCCAGGGACAATCCTATAAAGGATACAATGCCTCCGGGAGCTATACCCAAAAGTACACAGGGTCTAATGGCTGCGACAGCCTGTGGAGCCTTCATCTAACCGTCTACCCCAATCCATTCACGATCATTGATACGGCCATTTGTGAAGGGGGAAATGTAGGAGGATACACGACTGCCGGCACCCATACGGACGTCTTTCCTTCCTTCAACGGTTGTGATTCTACGCGAACTTACAACCTCACGGTGAATCCCCTTCCTAACCCGCATTTAGGGTCGCCTGATACCGCCATCTGCACCGGGCAGTCCATCACCCTGACCCCCGGAAATTTTCTATCTTACCTGTGGCAGGACAGTTCTACTCGTCCCTCCCTCACTATATCACAAAAGGGGTCCTATCACGTAACAGTCACCAACGACTGTGGGGCGACAACGACCGAAATAATGGTGATGGAAGGACCCTGTTACGTCCAATTCCCGAGTGCCTTCACCCCCAATGGGGACGGGTTCAATGATCAATTTAAGGGGCTAAACGGATATAATGTCAAAGACTATCGCCTGGTCATCGTCAACAGATGGGGACAACAGGTATTTGAGACCAGCGATATCGGAAGTGGATGGAATGGCGATCTTAATGGAAAACGGGCGCCCGTGGGCACCTATGTTTGGTTTTGCCATTTCACTAAACCGGGAGATGTGTATGAAACAAAATTGAGCGGAACACTGGCGCTGATAAAGTAAGTTTAAATGGGAGACTAGTGACTTGGAAATATAGATAACTATATTTATGTTTATATAGTTTTAAAGCCGTTTGAAACTACCTGACACCTATTCATTCACAAAAATAACAATCACCATGAAAAGGATCTTATGCATTACCTCGCTGATCGCAGTTTTCATCACTCAAAATTCTTTCATCACAAACATCACACCTGGCCAGGACGAGGACAACCGGAAAGAGATTGCCAAGACCATACTTGATAATAATGTGAAGGAAAAATATGAAGAAATGCGTACCAATTTTACAAATGCATTAAAAGAGCAATTACCCGCCGAGAAAATTGCCGGGGTATGGAAGCAATTGATCGGCTCGGAAGGCCCTTATCAAAAAATGTTATCCATCAATACCTCTGTTACGCAGGAAGGGTACAACCAGGTGCTGATGCGTTGCGCCTTCCAAAACGATAACCTGACATTAGTGGTCACCTTTAACCAGGATGATAAAGTAATAGGCTTAATATGGAGACCATGACGATCAAGTTGATGGTACCAATTATTGCCTGTACACTTTTTTCCGCCTCAGTTTCGGCCCAACAAAACGTGCCAACTACCAAACTCGTTTCCAAATTGCGGGAGATCCGTGAAAACCTGGAGGACCTTTCCAATCCGGATCCTGTGGTCACTGAAAAAAAGAATGCTTTGCGCTTATCGATTAATGATATGATCCTGAGGCTCGACCGAACAAATAAACCATTCCCGGATGCCTATGCAATCGCGCTCGATCAGTTAGTGGCCGAAAGCAATCAATTAGTCACGCTTTCGACAAAGGACCAGGTAACCGAACTCGATTACTTATCGAATGACCTGTCCCTTAAATTTAGGGACCGCACCAATACCCTTGGCCAGGAGATCTACAGCAATACCGTCCCCCTTACCGTGATCTGGAACAAAGGCAACGCAAATTCCGGTAAATACCGGGTTCGATACAGCGGCTCCGGCTTTAAATTTGATGCGACAAAACCCTCAGGAATGCTTGGAGCGATCACCAGTCCGGTAAAGGATTCGCTGATACCCGGCCTCTACAAGATCTGGTTGACAAATCCCAATGATTATGTGGTCATCCAAATGTGGGAAGGTGAAATCGCACCGGAAAAGAACAATGTTGTTGAATTCGACGTACCCTAATGACAATGAAAACAATTAATATCAAAAACAAATGGAACACCTTCGCCAGTAGCGGTGTACTGATCTTCACCGTTGCTGCAACGTTTATGTTGACGCCGCCGTTGCTCAGCCTTTCTGAAGAAACAAAGATCAATTGGTTCGCCAAATTCCTCATCACCGCGCTCATAGCGCTATTTGCCGTTCCCATGCTGGTCCGTTCGCAAAAAAAAGACTATAAGTTTTGGTACCGCCTGGCAATTGCGGGATTAGTCCTGACCTTATTATCGGTGGCAACTTATACGTTCCTCTGCGATAAATGGTCTGTGCCCTTTTATTCCCACGATCGCCTGGTCATCGGCCAGACAATGTACGAAGAGGTAAAGCCGACCGCAGATGACTACATAAAGAATTATAGGGGTAACTACGGCCCGATCGAAGCATTCGTCAAAGCGAGGCAGGGGGCAACCGCTAATATTTGGCCCTTGGAAGAATTGCAGCATCGGTATGATATACTGAATACCCTATACATCTTTACCTTTATAGTTGTCGCCCTCTTTATCATTTCCATCATTCAATCCCTGTATTGTTATGAGAGAGGAACCCAGGGCTTATAAAAAAACATGTGCTCTGGTCATAGCTCTCATTACCTTAATGAGTTACACCCATTCCTACGCCCAGCAAACAGTAGATGACCTGATCCACTCAGAATTCCAAGCCATTCAGGATTTACCACAAGTACCCCGCGTCACTTTGAATATCGAACATACCCCAAACGGCACTTCCGGCGATCTGCCGCCGACCGGCGTCCTTAATTTTAATTTGCCGGAAGAGGAGAACTTAACCAAAGAGATCGGCGCCAAATATCAACGCGATATAATCCGGCTCATCCTGGCCCACGAAATGGGACACCAAATACAATATAATCTTCAAAGTAACCGGGCTGGCCTGGTCTATGAATGTCAGGCAGATATCATCGCAGGTTTTACGATCTACCAGTTAATGTTCAAAGAAGGCAGCGACTACATCCGCGCTAATGGTAATCACGGATATCTGGACCCCGGCTACCAACGAATTATGCAGGAACAAAAAGACCGGTTCGAAGCATCTCTGACTGCTATATTTAAAGAAGGCTCTGACCATGAATTGGAACCCTCGCACCCGACCGACGATGAACGCCGCCTGGCTGTACGGGATGGCTATAATTACGGGAATATCTGGACAATGACCGCATTTCTAAGCAACCCGCCACCCGGATATACCGATATTCAAAACGTGGAAATGAAGCTATCGCTTGAGAGGTTTGAAACACAACTGGATTATATTCCAGGAGATAATGTGGTCTATTGGTCAAAACGTCAGGCGCAAAAGATAATCCACGCCTTTTTGCCAAATTGTAAAAACATCGTCTGTTACACCCAGTATACCGTCGACTCTTCCCGCCTATATGCTTTCATCAAATACGAGCAGCAGATCACAAACACCGGGAAGAAAATACTGACCTTTAGTTATTATAATCAGATCTACAGCAAGAAAAAGAGCGATCCTAAGAATACGCTCTATTGGCAACTATTGGTCACCGACGCGAAAACGATAACGCTGGCTCCGAATGAGACCCAATATATTAACGGCAGGCTGGAGTGGCTACCCAACAATGACCAGTCCGCTGAATTTGTTTATCCTGGCAAAGAAGGCGCTTTATACGCCTGCTCCAGCCTTACCGACCCTCCTGAAAATGTCCCCGATCGGATGGAACGGTATTTTAAAGGTGGCGTATCTCAATCTGACGAAGATATGTTGGATGGATTCCTTAGCTCGCGCGACCGACTGGAGGATTTCATCGGAAGCGTGGGAAAAGTAAAGCAACCGGAATCCGCCGAAAATCCGATATACCTATGCAGGGTACAGCTTGCCGATGCCAGAACTACAGAAATTCAATATAGCAATTCAACCGGTCAATACCAGTTAAATGCCCAATACGATGTAGACGTACAAAAACCCGACGCCATTCACACCATTACAGAATTAATAAAAGCACTGAAAGACCGGAATTACGTAATACAAGAACACAACTTACCCGACAACAACGATCGCCAATGGGACATCATTGACCGGCATGGCGTTGTTGCCGGAGCGGTCTACCTCAATTATTCAGTGGCTTTCCAGAACTACAAAACATCGCTTGAAGTCTTTGGTAAATAACCATACGAAAAATATAATCCGGGGCACCTCCGGAATACTAATTTATTTAGTAATATTGCTAAATATTTGAGCAATCCCCATGCCCGCAACAAAAGAAGATATTATTATGCAACTGCGGAAGGACATTCTTCTGTTGCAAGGGTTTAAGCCTACTTCAGTCAGCGTGATCGATGTGGGCCTGGGGCCGGTCACCCATGCTTTTCCCAATGCGGTGTTCCCTACGGGCGCCATCCATGAATTTGTAAGTACCGGGGCGGAAAACGCGGCCGCGGCCGGGGGTTTTGTCGCCGGATTGACCGGAGCGCTTATGGGGAGCGGTGGCGCCTGCGTCTGGATCAGTTCGGGCAGGAAGGTTTTCCCTCCGGCGTTGAAGGCTTTCGGCATAGAGCCCGACCGGGTCATCTTCCTGGATTTGAAACGAGAAAAGGAAGTGTTTTGGGCCATGGAAGAAGCGCTCAAATGTGAGGGATTGGCCGCTGTTATCGGAGAAACACCGGAGATAGGTCTTACGGTCTCTCGCCGTCTTCAACTGGCCGTAGAGCAAAGCCAGGTGACCGGCTTCCTCTTGCACCATAATCCCCGCCACCTGAATGCAATTGCGGCTGTAGCCCGTTGGAAGATCACACCTCTGGCGAGTACCCTTTCAGAGGGTATGCCGGGGATCGGTTTTCCGCGCTGGAATGTCGAGCTGGAAAGGGTCCGCAACGGGCAACCCGGAACATGGCAGGTGGAATGGTCGGCAGGCCGGTTCCATCCGGTCGTCCCGGAGCTCCTTGCGCTGCCGCAGCTTGAAGGTTCACAGGAACAGCGGCGAAAAACGGGATAAGATGGCCAGGCGCTTTCTGGTTCTTTGGTTCCGTCATCTTACGACGGACTGGTTTCTTCTCCACCGGCCTGCCCTCCAAGAGACCCCCTTTGTTTTAGCCGCCCCTGACCATGGTCGCATGATCATAAGGGCTGCTAATGTGATCGCACAGGCCCAGGGAATCAATAACGGTATGGCGGTGGCCGATGCCAAGGTGCTTGTTCCTTTGGTGGAAGTGCTGGATGACAAGCCTGAACTACCCGCTCAATTGCTGAAGGCCCTGGCCTTGTGGTGTATTCGTTATACCCCCATTGCAGCCGTGGACCTACCCGACGGCCTCATCCTCGACATCACCGGCTGCGCCCATCTTTGGGGGGGAGAACGCCCCTACTTCAAGGACATCGTAACCAGGCTGAGGAGTTCCGGTTACGACGTTCGGGGCGCCATGGCCGACACCATCGGCGCGGCCTGGGCGATTGCCCGCTTCGGGCGGATGACACCCATCATAGAGCGCGACGGGCAAGTGGTAGCCCTATATCCCTTGCCACCCGCTGCACTCCGGCTGGAGCCCGCCAACCTGGACCGGCTGAAAAAACTAGGGCTTTACCGCATCGGTGATATTGCCGGGATGCCACGTTCTGCGCTCCGTCGCCGTTTCGGCAAGGAACTGCTTCTCCGGCTGGACCAGGCATTCGGCCAGGAGGCGGAGGCCATCGAATCGGTTCAGCCAATCGAGCCCTTCCAGGAACGGCTGCCCTGTCTTGAACCCATCCGGAATGCCGGTGGCATCGAGATCGCCCTCACCCGATTGCTGGAAACACTTTGCGATCGCCTGCAAAAAGAGGGAAAGGGCCTCCGCACGGCCATCTTTAAGGGTTATCGCGTGGATGGCGGGCTCGTACAGATCGCCATTGGCACTAACCGGGCCACGCATAATGTCCCTCATCTTTTCAAACTGCTCCAGGAAAAAATAAACACCCTTGAACCGGATCTCGGCATCGAACTATTTGTCCTCGAAGCACCGAAGGTCGAAGACCTTTCGCCTTTGCAGGAAGCCTTGTGGGGCGGGGCCTGCGGGCTCGAAGATGTCGGGCTTGGAGAATTATTGGACCGCATTGCTAACAAGATGGGCGCCGGGGTCATCCGGCGATACCTGCCTGATGAGCATCATTGGCCTGAACGGTCTACCAAGCCCGCAGGTTCCCTGCTGGAAAAAGCGATGACCGCCTGGCCGGACGACCGGCCCCGGCCGATCCACCTCTTAACAAAACCCGAACCCATTGAAGTCACAGCGCCGATACCCGATTACCCGCCCATGCTCTTCCGGTATAAGAACAAACTGCATACCATCAAACGGGCAGACGGCCCTGAACGCATCGAACAGGAATGGTGGATCGAAGGGGCAAAACACAGGGACTATTATGCCGTAGAAGATGAAGAGGGGGCGCGGTACTGGCTTTTCCGATCCGGCCATTATGCGGGCATCCATACGTCTCAATGGTTTATCCACGGATTTTTTGCTTAAAACAAAAGCGAACAGAGATGAGCTATACAGAATTACAGGTGACGACTAATTTCAGTTTCTTACGCGGGGCCTCCCATCCGCAAGAGATGGTCGAACAGGCAAATGCCTACGGCCAATCTGCTATTGCTATCACCGACCGTAATACATTCGCCGGCATCGTACGCGCCCATGCTGCCGCCAAGAAATTGAATATGCGTATCATCCCGGCCGCTCGCCTGGATCTCCTTGACGGGCCCAGCCTCCTGGCGTACCCAACCGATAAAGACGCCTATGGGCGGCTGTCGGCGTTGCTGACACTTGGCAACCTGAGGGCAGAGAAAGGTGATTGCCATTTGAATAAGGAGGACGTTTACCAGCATGCCAAAGGACTGAAATTTATCGTGGTGCCGCCCGATCGGTTAAACACGCTTTTCGATTTCGAGCCGGCCTTCCACCAAGCCCTACGGGAATACCGGGAAGCCTTTGGCGCCGATTGTTATCTCGCAGCGGTTCGTCATTATCGTGGCGATGACGCTAAACAACTTTTCCGTCTTGCTCAGCTTTCTGCAAGCTTACACACGCCCTTGGTCGCCACCAACGACGTACATTATCATCACCCCTTCCGCCGCGAACTACAGGACGTGCTCACGTGTGTCCGGGAAAAATGCACCATCCATAATGCTGGCTTCCGGCTACATGCCAACGCCGAACGATATATGAAGGACACCGACGAGATGATCCGGCTGTTCCGGCAATACCCCGATGCTATCCGGCGCACCCAGGAGATTGCAGAAGCCTGTCAATTCTCGCTCGATGCTTTACAATATGTGTATCCCGAAGAAATAACTTCTGAAGGCCGTACGCCCCAGGAAGAGCTGACTTTTTTGGCCTGGCAGGGCGCCAGGGAGCGCTTTGGGGACGACATTCCGGAAAAGACCAGCGCGGCCATTCTGCATGAACTTGCGTTTATCGAACAGATGAACTATCCCGCCTATTTTCTCACGGTGTACGACATCGTGCGCTTCGCCAGAAAGCAGGGTATCCTCTGCCAGGGGCGTGGCTCTGCCGCGAATTCCACCATTTGCTACCTGCTCGGTATCACTTCTGTGGATCCCACCAAATTCGACCTGCTTTTCGAACGCTTCATTTCCCCCGCCCGAAACGAGCCCCCGGATATCGATGTGGATTTCGAGCACGAGCGCAGGGAAGAAGTCATCCAGTACGTGTATAATAAGTATGGCCGGGACCGGGCAGCCATTGTGGCAACAGTCACACAGCTGCACCAAAAGGGGGCCGTCAGGGACGTCGGGCGGGCGATGGGACTGTCGGTGGATGCCATCGGCCAGCTAAGCAACCGTCTTGCCGATCCCGAAATGAACCCTCCTGAACCTCTTCTCCGCAAGGTGCTGGAATTAACAAGCCAACTCATGGGCTTCCCCCGCCAACTCGGGCAACATACGGGTGGCTTTGTGATCACCCGGGGCAAGCTCACCGATCTCTGTCCCCTCCTTAATGCGCGGATGGAGGACCGCACGAATATTGAATGGAATAAGGACGATATCGATGCCCTGGGTTTTCTAAAAATAGATGTCCTCGCCCTGGGCATGCTTACCTGTCTCCGGAAGGCGTTCGATATCGCGAGGCAACACTATGCCCTGCATCTCACCCTTGCCAATATCCCGCAGGACGATCCTGCGGTCTATGAAATGGTCACCGCCGCCGATACGATCGGTGTCTTTCAGATCGAGAGCCGCGCTCAGCAATCCATGCTGCCGCGGTTGCGGCCGACCTGTTTCTACGACCTGGTCATCGAAGTCGCCATCGTCCGGCCCGGCCCGATCCAAGGCGATATGGTTCATCCTTACCTGCGCCGTCGCAACGGGGAAGAACCCGTCGAATTCCCGTCTAAGGAGCTCGAAGACATTTTGGGGCGCACCCTCGGCGTCCCCCTGTTCCAGGAACAGGCGATGAAGATCGCCATTGTCGCTGCCGGCTTTACCCCGGCCGAAGCCGATGAGCTTCGCCGCAGTATGGCCACGTTCAAAGTCCAGGGACTGGTCACGAAGTTTCGGAACAAATTGGTGGACGGCATGATGAAGAACGGGTATACCGAGGAGTACGCGCTTCGGGTCTTTAAGCAATTGGAGGGGTTTGGATCATACGGCTTCCCGGAAAGTCATGCCGCCAGTTTTGCCTTGCTGGTCTATGTATCCTCCTGGATCAAATGTTATTACCCCGATGTCTTTGCGGTGGCTATCCTGAATAGCCTGCCTATGGGCTTTTACCAACCGGCACAGCTCGTCATTGATGCCAAAAAGCACGGCGTGGAATTCCGACCGGTCGATGTCAATCACTCAGTATGGGATTATACGCTGGAAGAACGGTCGGGAAAATATTGCGTGGTCCGGATCGGCTTCCGGCAGGTAAAAGGTTTGCGGGAAGAGGACATGCTGCTGTTGATTGCCGGGCGGATACATCCATATACGAGTATTCATGCCCTGCAAGATGCGGGCGTCTCGCCTACGACCCTGGAAAGACTGGCCGATGCCGATGCCTTCCGCTCCCTGGGGCTTGATCGCAGGCAGGCGTTGTGGGAAGTGTCTGCATTGGCCGACCGCCCCATCGGTCTGTTTGAAGGCCAGCCCTCCGAAAGCGCCACCGAGGAAGGGGTATCCCTTCCCGGGATGACCGATTCGGAACACGTCGTCCATGACTATGCAACGATGGCGTTATCATTAGGAGCCCATCCCGTCAGTTTTGTCCGCGACAAGCTCCGGCAGCTGGGCAACCTCACCGCGAAGGAATTGCCCTCCCAACTCAACGGGCAATTTGTACGGGTAGCAGGCCTCGTCCTGGTACGCCAACGACCGGGTACGGCAAAGGGCATTTGCTTTATTACCCTGGAAGATGAGACCGGGAATTTCAACCTGGTCGTTTGGGCCATTCACGTTGTCGTACAGCGCTGCCATAACGTTTCCCGTTTGTTAGGGGGACTGACGCCTGCCCGGGGGGAGGATCTGCCCTTGCTTACGCTGTCCCGGGCGGATGAGAAGTCGGGAGAGCCGTTTATGGGCGTGGACCGGGGCGCGAAGGCGCATGGAATGAAACAAGCGAGTATGTTTCCGGAGGCGAGGAATTTTAAGTAAGCTGAAGGGATACAAATGAGGGTACGGATGGCCGGCCTGAAGTAGAAACTTCCCCGGATCCATACGATTGGCTGAAACTTAAACTTCGATAGGTGTTTTATCGGTTGATAGAGGCTCCTTGTATGCGAGTTTCTCTTCGATAGTGGCGATGGCTTTTACGGTTTTGAGGAAAGAATCCGGAGTGACGGATATCGAATCGATGCCTTCTTCAACCAGGAATTGAGCAAAGTCGGGGAAATCGGAAGGACCTTGCCCGC
>Ga0302312_10000766_pt1 | contig 21596 bp, 19 predicted proteins | sample III_Palsa_N2_1_FD_200529 | JGI IMG/M metagenome (GOLD analysis project Ga0302312, IMG submission 200529) | Peat permafrost microbial communities from Stordalen Mire near Abisko, Sweden - III_Palsa_N2_1 | ecosystem: Environmental > Terrestrial > Soil > Palsa > Peat permafrost | place: Sweden... | reverse complement strand
CCTGGCGCCCCAGGGGCCGGGGCTACCGGCACTCCTGCGGCTAAATAACCGGCACTCCTGCGGCTAAATGATATCAATTATCCTAATTAATGGTAAGACATGATCGCTGATACTTTTATTGAACGCCCGGTTACAGCCATTGTCATTTCGATTGTCATCGTATTGGTGGGTCTGCTGGCCCTGTCCTCGTTGCCCATCAGCCAATATCCCGATATCTCACCACCTGTGGTATCTGTAACCGCCAGTTATACCGGGGCCGACGCCCAAACGGTGGAACAAACGGTCGCCACCCCGATTGAGATCCAGGTGAACGGTGTGCCCGGAATGGACTATATCCAGACGTCCAACACCAGTTCTGGCGCGATGAACATGAGTGTCAATTTCAAGATCGGGACAAATGTGGATATCGCCGCCCTGGACGTAGAAAACCGTGCCGCGATTGCCTCTCCTGCTTTGCCGCAGGAAGTGAGCCGTTTAGGGGTGGTCGTCCGTAAAAGAAGCCCGAGCATATTGCTGCTGGTAGCCCTTTACTCGCCCAAAGGAACGCACAGTATCCCTTTCCTGGACAACTATACAAATATATACCTGCGAGACGCCTTACTCCGGGTGCCGGGAGTAGGGGACGTCATTTCCAGGGCTGATGATTTCAGTATGCGCGTTTGGTTAAAGCCGGACAAACTGGCTCAATACGGCCTGACCGCCGGCGATGTGTCCAACGCCCTGCAGGAGCAGAATGTACAGGTGGCTGCGGGCGCTATCGGAGCCCCTCCCCAGCCCGGCGTGCAGCCTTTTGAATACAATGTGTATGTGAACGGACGGCTTAGCAAAGTGCCCGAATTTGAGAATATTGTAGTGAAGACAAATCCCGGAACGCATTCTATCATCTATCTCAAGGATGTAGCCCGGGTGGAGTTGGGGAAATTCGCTTACGCCAGCAATTCCTTCGTGGACAGCAGGCCGGCATCCTACCTCCTCGTATACCAGACGCCGGGCAGCAATGCCATCCAGGTGGCCAATGGCATCTATAGTACGCTCACGGACCTGAAGAGTGCATTCCCCTACGATGTGGATTACGTAGTACCCTTTGAATCCATATCCGTGGTAAAGGTATCCATATCCGAAGTGGAGACCACCTTGCTCGAAGCCTTGGGTTTAGTGGTCTTGGTGGTATTCCTGTTCCTTCAAAGCTGGAGGGCCACCCTGATCCCCGTGCTCGCCATTCCCGTATCCATCATAGGCACTTTTTCCTTTTTCGTACCGTTGGGATTCTCCATTAATACCCTGACCCTCTTTGGATTCGTCCTGGCCATCGGGATCGTGGTGGATGACGCCATCGTCGTGGTGGAAGCGGTACAGCATTATATGGATGAGGAGAAGATGAGCCCCAAAGACGCCACCATTCATGCCATGAAGGACATTTCCGGTCCCGTGATCGCCATTGCCCTAATCCTGGCGGCGGTATTCGTGCCGGTAGGGTTCACGCCAGGTATTGTGGGAAGGATGTACCAGCAATTTGCCATTACCATTGCCGTGTCTGTCATCATTTCCGCATTTGTCGCCCTCTCCCTCACTCCTGCTCTTTGTATCCTGTTGTTAAAACCCATGCATATTGCCAAGGATTCAACCGGCCTCAATAAATTCTTCTTCTGGTTCAACGAGTGGTTCGGTAGGACTACTCACAAATATACGGGAATCGTACAAAAATGTATCAAGATTGCCCCCCTGATGCTGGTGCTCCTGGCCTGTATCTTTGTGGGTACTTATTTTCTGTTCAAAGCCAAACCCACGGGATTTATTCCACAGGAGGATGAAGGCAGGTTGTATATCACGTTTGAGTTGCAGGAAGCAACTTCCACTACCAAAAGCCTTCAGGCCCTTTATAAGTTGGAAAAAATACTACACGATGATTCGTCAGCGGTTGCCCATTATGCGGCATTGGGCGGATATAATGTAGTGACGGGCGCCGCCAAATCCAATAGCGGAACTATATTCTGTCAGTTGAAACCCTGGGACGAACGCAAGGATAAGTCCTTACAGTTAGAGTCCATAATGGCTGATTTACAAAAGAAGTTTGCGGGGGTTAAGGAAGCAAGCGTGGTGGTCATCCCTCCCCCGGCCATCCCCGGGTTGGGTGCTACCGCAGGATTTACCTTCATGCTGGAGCAAAAAGGCGGAGGTTCCCAGGATATCCAGGGCACGCAGGACTTTGCCAAAGTGTTACAAGGCTACCTGGCGGCTTTGAACAAGCGTCCGGAGATTGGAAGGGCCTTTTCTTTCTTTCAGGCGCGTACGCCTGGTTATCAGGTGACGATAGATCGGGACAAGTGCAAGCAATTAGGCATTTCAGTTTCGGACGTATTTACTGCCATGCAAACCTTTCTGGGCAGCCAGTATGTGAATGACCTTACGTTGTACGGCAGGACCTTTCACGTAGTCGCCCAGGCGGATACGATGTACAGGGACGATATCTCCCAATTGGATAAATATTATGTGCGTAACAGCCAGGGCGCTATGATCCCCATTAGTACACTGCTGACCAGTAAGATCATCGAAAGCGCCCCCCTGATCACCCATTTCAACCTGTTCCGCTGCGCGGAAATTGATGGGACGACGAAGGCCGGCATTAGTAGCGGACAGGGAATTCAGGCCTTGAAAGAAGTCGCCGCCCAGACATTACCTGCCGGATACGGATATGAATTCTCCGGTTTGAGTAGGCAGGAAGTATCCCAGGGGTCAAGTAGTATATACATATTCGCCATCTCCATCATATTTGTATTCCTCTTCCTGGCTGCCCTCTATGAGAGCTGGTCGGTTCCCTTTTCAGTGCTGATGGCGGTACCTATTGGCGCATTTGGGGCCATTGTCGCCCTGACCTTCCTTCCGAAGCTGGCCAACAGCGTCTATGCCCAGATCGGTTTGATCACCCTCATCGGTCTGGCCGCCAAAAATGCCATCCTGATCGTGGAATTTGCGAAAGAGCGGGTGGACACGGGTATGGACCTCATACAAGCCACCCTGGACGCCGTGAGGGTCCGTTTACGCCCCATCCTGATGACTTCACTGGCCTTTATCCTGGGCGTACTGCCCCTGGCCCTGGCCAAAGGCGCCGGCGCTGTATCCCGTCAGACCATCGGCTGGACGGTACTGGGTGGAATGCTGGCTGCCACGTCCATGGCTATTTTCTTTGTCCCCGTGCTGTACGTCGTGATCATGCGCATAGCCAATCCCAAGAAAAAAGGGGGAAGCCCTGCCGGCGGTAAGGACGGCGCTCCGGGTGACGGCACTGGCGGATCCGGCGGCCCTCGCCCCGACCTACCTGGCCGGGGCCCCAACCCCGACGAACCCCGCTTGCCCGCCCCACCTGAGCACCCATTGTTAACCGCGCCCGCATAACCGAGGCGGCCGGCAGTGCCGGCCGTCGAAGGTCGAAGGATTTGCGGAGATCCGTTAAACTAAAGAGTAACGGATCTCCGCAAATCCCCTTATTTTTACACCCCATTTTACCTATTCAACCAATATGGCTACGACACAAAACCGACAATTCCTTGAGTTTGAAAAACCGATCAAAGAGCTCTTTGATCAGATTGCCCAGTTGAAGCATATGGCGGAAAAAAACCAGAAGGTGGATTACCAGGCTTCTTTGCAGCAATTGGAATCCCAGGTTTTGGAAAGGCGCAAGGAAATGACGGCACATTTGAACAGTTGGCAGAAGGTCCAGTTGAGCCGTCACCCGGAGCGCCCCTACACAGCAGCTTATGTCAAACGCATGTGCACGAATTTTATAGAGTTGCACGGGGATCGGAATGTGAGGGACGATAAAGCGATGATAGGGGGCTTTGGACAATTGGACGGAGAGACCGTGATGTTCATTGGCCACCAAAAGGGGATCAATACCAAAATGCGCCAGCTGCGCAACTTTGGGATGGCTAACCCGGAAGGGTACAGGAAGGCGCTCCGCCTGATGAAGCTGGCTGAAAAGTTCAACAAGCCCATCGTCACCCTCATTGATACACCGGGCGCTTATCCCGGCCCGGAGGCGGAAGAAAGGGGACAGGGCGAAGCCATCGCAAGGAATATTTTTGAAATGATCCAGCTAAAGGTTCCTGTCATTTGTGTGATCATTGGAGAAGGGGCCAGCGGAGGCGCGCTGGGTATCGGCGTGGGAGACAGGGTCTTTATGATGGAAAACACCTGGTATACGGTCATCTCTCCCGAAAACTGCAGTTCCATTTTGTGGAGGAGTTGGGAACAAAAGGAGAAAGCAGCCGAAGAGTTGAAACTTACTTCAGACCACATGACCCGCTTCGGACTCGTGGATGGTATCATACCAGAACCCGATGGAGGGGCCCATTGGGACTATGACCTCGCTGCCCGCATCCTGAAGGAGCACCTGATTCAGACTTTGAAGGAACTTAAGCAGCTCACGCCTGATGAACGCGTTGAACAAAGGATCTCCAAGTTCAGTCAGATGGGATTTTATGAGGAATTACCCGCTTAGAACAACATAAACCATTTTACATCGTATGTTAAGGACGCAACTGCGTGGAACGGGTGTGGCACTCGTTACCCCCTTTCAGGAAGACTTTCAGGTAGACTATGAATCGCTGGCCCGGTTAATTGAATTTGTAATTAAGGGTGGTGTAGAGTACCTCGTTACTTTGGGTACTACAGGGGAACCGGCTGTCCTTTCAAAAGAAGAAAAGAAGGCCGTTCTTCAGTTTACCATGGAAAAGGCGGCAGGCCGGGTTCCGGTGGTGGTAGGCGTAGGAGGCAACAACACCGCCGCTATTATTGAAGACCTTCACTCGTTGCCATTGGACGGCGCTACTGCCGTCCTCAGCAATAGCCCCTATTATAGCAAGCCTTCGCAGGAAGGAATCTTTCAGCATTACAAGGCCATTGCCGCCGCCTCTCCAAAGCCGATCATCCTCTACAATGTGCCCGGCCGCACGGGGTCCAATATGACAGCCGCCACCACCATCCGGTTGGCCAGGGAAGTCAAGAATATCGGAGGTATCAAAGAGGCCAGTGGAAATATGGTCCAGTGTATGCAGATTCTGAGGGATCGCCCCGAAGAATTCCTGGTCATCAGCGGAGACGACCACCTGGCGCTCCCTTTGATCTCCTGCGGAATGGAAGGCGTGATCAGCGTAGCTGCCAATTGTTTTCCCAGGGATTACAGTGACATGATCCGTCTGGGCCTCCGGGGAGACTTCACCAGGGCTCAACCGCTGCTCTATAAGTTAGTGGAAGGCATAGACCTCTTGTTCGTTGAAAATAATCCTGCAGGCGCCAAAGCCTTTCTTGCCGAAAGCAAGGTCATTAAAAATCAACTCCGCCTTCCGCTGGTTCCGTTGAGCGAACCCGTGATGCAGCAGGTCAGGAAGTACCATCCTTCCGTTAAATAAAATCTATCCCGCCGAAAGAAGGGGGATTAAAACCGGCCCGTATGCGTAAAATGCTATCCCTTACAGTCTTTTGTATCCTGGGTTTTATGGCTGTGAAGGCGCAGTATTCCATTAAGGTGGTGATAGATGCGCTACCGCCCAAACACCCGGATGACGCCATGTATTTTATGGGCGACTTCAACGGATGGAATCCGAATGACCCTAATACGCAATTTACCAGGGATGTGTCAGGTAAGTACACTTTTGTCTCGACTAATATACCGGCGAATGCTTACGAAGTAAAAATAACCCGGGGATCAAAGACAACAGTGGAATGCGCCGGCGACGGAAAGGAAATCCCCAATCGCCGTATTGTCATCACGGGCGATACCACCATCCATGTGACAGTGGCCGGTTGGCTGGACGATTTTGCGAGGTCCGGCGCCAATCCGGGTCTCTGATACGGAGCTATCCAGGCGGCTCTCTATAAGGTAATAGAGAAGTAATATAGAGAAATAGCCAAAAAGGTGTACTTTCAGAAAAACCCTCCTGTTATGCGCAAAGCCCTTTTTCTGGCTGTTTTTTTAGTTTGCTCTTGTTATGGCGTCAAGGCCCAGTATTCAATCAAAATAGTGATTGATTCCTTGCCTTCCACCCATCCTGGGGACACCCTGTATATCGCCGGGGATTTTAATTCATGGAACCCCAACGACCCTAATACCGAATTTATGAAGGACGCTAACACCGGCAAATGGACACTTACGGTGCCCAGCGCCCCTGCCAACGTCTATGAAGTGAAAGTGACCAGGGGCGCCACGGAGAAGACAGAATGCGGTAGCGATGGGAAGGATATACTGAACAGAAAATTGAACTTGTCAAGCGATACAACCCTCCATCTCAAAATTGCAGGCTGGCAGGATGATTTTGCCAAGCCTAAGGGAGGCACTGCCGCATTGAATTCCCTTTTGGGGCCGACATTTGCTGACAACGAAATCATTGATCTCTCAGCCGGCGTGGTTTACCTGAATCGGAAGGTGGTTCCTTCCAGTGCCAGGTAGGTCTCCGGGAAGATTTCCGCGGCTTCCTGCTGAAATTCTTCCAACTGAGCGTATTTACTGCTGAAGTGTCCGATCAAGAGGTGCTTGACCCCAGCTTTGAGGGCAATGGTAGCTGCCTGTTTGCTGGTGCTGTGGAACCGGGCCTCGGCAGTGGCCTTCAGGTCGTCCAGGTAGGTCGCTTCGTGATAGATCCAGTCGGCGCCCCTGATCTTCTCTACCAGGCGTTCATCATATTTCGTATCGGCGCAAAAAGCGTAGATCCTGCCGCCTGCGAAATGATGGCCGTCCGGATCCGTCTTCTTTTCGGTGAAAAGAAATCCCCAGCAGGCGATGCGGTGATTGGTCCTGAAGCAGGTGATCACGGTTTGTTTGTCCTCTGCCACAAACCCTTCTTCAGGCAGTGGATGGAATTGCAAGTCAAAGGGAAGGTGCGTATCTGCCTCTCTTAGTTGTAGTTGCAGGATTTCCCACAGAGGCTGAGGCCCGTGGACATGGAGGGGTTGAATCCGTCCCAGAAGTCCCATACTGTTGATCAGCCCTATCAGCCCGAAATAATGATCCCCATGAAGGTGGGATATAAAGATCCGATGTATCCTGCTGCGGCGTATCTTATAACGGATAATCTGTATCTGAGTCCCTTCTCCACAGTCAATCAGGTACAGGTGCTCCTTTACCGACAGTACCTGTGAGGTCGGATGCCTGTCAAATGCAGGAACGGCGGAATTATTGCCTAAAATCGTTACTCCTAACATATTATTCCCCATCGGTTACTGGCCTAAAGTTTCGTCCCCGGGCGCATCTTCTCCGAAGATCTCCCGCTCAATTTCTTCCATCTGAACGATATCCCATGCCTCACTCTGGGAGGGGGTAACGTTCATAAATTCGAGATATCCCTTGTCTTCCAGCATGTTTTCCAACGCCGGGCGCAGGCAGCAGATGACAAAAGAGGCATTTTGATCATAAAAGACCTGTTGGACGGCTGCTATACAGTCAGCAACAATATCGTCCATCTTTTCTACGTTCTCTGCGTTAAACACTACGTTTTTACATTCTTTTTCCAGGAACCCATGCATCATATTGCGCATATTTTCTGTCAAATTAGCAGGGATATACGCCTCTAAAGGCGTTATAACATGAAATTTCTCTTTGGTATCAATTTTGACTTTCATGTAGGAGCTATCGGTTTTAATGACAATTGCAGTCTTCTTCGGATTTGGCCCTCCGCTAATATCTAGCTAATAAACTACTTATTAACAGAATGTGCGCAACAACCGCCTAACCATAGTCAAAAATATTTGTTATTATTGTAAAGACACGAAAAATCAAACCTTTTAAAATGGACCATAATTTTTCAGCGCAGGTAAAAGAGATCATTTCGTTTAGCAGGGAGGAGGCTTTGCGACTGGGGAATGATTTCATCGGTACCGAACACTTAGTGTTGGGACTGATCCGGGAAGGTGATAATACGGCGGTTAAGATCTTGAAAACCCTCAACGTAGACCTCTACGAACTTCGTAAGGAGATCGAACTCGCTGTAAAAGATAAAACCGGCAAAAACATTGCCAATATTAACAGTCTACCACTCACTAAGCAGGCTGAAAAGGTGATACGTGTAACCGTGCTTGAGGCCAAGGCCCTCAAAAGCCCACAAGTGGAGACGGAACACCTGATGTTATCTATTCTTAAAAACAGGGAAAACATCGCTACCCAGATATTAAACCAGTTTGATGTTGATTACGATGTTTTCCGCAATGAATTAGGCATGGTACAATCTTCTCCAAATCCACGTTCCGAATATGCAGATGATCCCGCAGAAGAAGAATTCGAGGATGAAAAATCACGTTACGCCGGGCAAAGGGCCAAGGCGTCCGGAAATGCTAAAAGTAAAACACCTGTACTAGATAACTTTGGTAGGGATATCACCCGCTTGGCGGAAACCGGTTCCCTGGATCCCATCGTAGGCAGGGAGGAAGAGATTGAAAGGGTTTCGCAGATCCTTTCCCGCAGAAAGAAGAACAATCCCATCCTCATCGGAGAACCCGGAGTGGGTAAGACAGCGATCGTGGAGGGCCTGGCGCTCAGGATCGTTCAACGCAAGGTGAGCAGGGTCTTGTTTGACAAAAGGGTCATTTCCCTGGATCTGGCCGCCCTGGTGGCTGGTACCAAATACAGGGGCCAGTTCGAAGAGCGGATGAAGGCCATTATGAATGAACTGGAAAAAAACAGGGACGTCATATTGTTCATCGATGAGATCCATACGATCGTAGGCGCCGGTGGCGCCAGCGGATCACTGGATGCGTCCAACATATTTAAACCGGCCCTGGCCAGGGGAGAGCTCCAGTGCATAGGCGCCTCCACACTGGATGAATACCGGATGTATATTGAAAAGGACGGTGCCCTTGATCGTCGTTTCCAAAAGGTTATGGTGGATCCTCCAACAGTAGATGAGACCATTCAGATCCTCAATAACATCAAACTTAAATACGAAGAATTCCATAATGTGGAATACTCCGAAGATGCCGTTGATGCGTGTGTGAAACTCAGCGACCGCTATATTACGGATCGCCTGTTGCCGGATAAAGCCATCGACGTCATGGATGAAGTAGGCGCCAGGGTGCACCTGAAGAACATCAATGTTCCCCAGGAGATCCTTGACCTTGAAAAGAAGATAGAAGATATCAAGCAGGAAAAGAATAAAGTGGTGAAGAGCCAGCGCTTTGAAGAAGCCGCTTCTCTCCGGGATACAGAAAAACGCCTGGGTGAAGACCTGGAAAAAGCCAAGGGCATCTGGGAAGAGGAATCCAAACACAAGCGTTATCCGATCAGCGAAGAAGACATTGCTGAAGTGGTGAGCATGATGACCGGTATTCCCGTTCGCAGGATGGTACAGGCCGAAAGCGACAAATTACGCCGGATGGCGGAAGACCTTCGCAGCGCGGTGGTTGGCCAGGAAGAGGCGATCGATAAAGTGGTAAAAGCCATTCAACGTAACAGGGTGGGATTGAAAGATCCCAAGAAACCCATCGGGACCTTTATATTCCTTGGCCCTACAGGGGTTGGTAAAACGGAATTGGCCCGTGCGCTTTCCCGGTATATGTTTGATTCGGAAGAAGCCCTTGTGCGCATTGACATGAGTGAATACATGGAAAAATTCACGGTGAGCCGCCTGATCGGTGCGCCTCCGGGATATGTGGGTTATGAAGAAGGCGGCCAATTGACTGAACGCGTCAGAAGGAAGCCTTACTCTGTCATCTTGCTTGATGAAATAGAAAAAGCGCACCCGGATATTTACAACATATTGTTGCAGGTATTGGATGACGGACAGCTAACCGACGGCCTTGGACGGAAGGTGGACTTTAAGAACACCCTGATCATCATGACTTCCAATATCGGGGTCCGCAACCTGAAAGATTTTGGAGATGGAGTGGGTTTCACCACCAGCACCAGGATGCAGAATCAGGATGAAAACAATAAGGCCGTCATTGAAAAAGCGCTGAAACGGACGTTCTCTCCTGAGTTCCTGAACCGGGTTGACGACGTGATGATATTCAACCAGCTTACCAAGGATCATATCTTCAAGATCATTGATATACTCATGAAGGGCGTCATGCTTCGATTGAGCAACCTTGGATTTACCCTTGAGTTGTCAGAAGAAGCCAAAGGCTTCATTGCAGAAAAAGGGTATGACGCGCAATTTGGAGCAAGACCGTTGCACAGGGCCATCCAGAAATACCTGGAAGATCCCTTGGCGGAAGAGATCCTGAGTATGCATATCAAGCAGGGAGACGTACTTATCGCGGAATTGGATAAGGAAACGCAGTTGGTCAAGTTCAAATTGAAAGATATAAAGCCTTCGAAGAAGGAAAAGAGCGCTGAAGCATAAGCATTAGCACACGCAAATTGTTGCCGCAAGATCGGTTTGTTTTTCCGCCGATTTTGCGGCATTTTTGTGCCTGTACATGAAGAAGATTATTGTTACCATAGATGGATGGTCTTCCTGCGGAAAAAGCACGCTTGCACGCGGATTGGCTAAGGAACTCGGGTACGTGTACATCGACAGCGGTGCGATGTACAGGGCTATTACTTTGTATTTCTTAAGAAGCCATGTTGACTGGGAAGAGATGCAATCGGTGATTGATCACCTGAAGGACGTTTCGCTGGAATTTCATCCTAATGATCATTCGGGTCAGTCGGAAATATACCTGAATGGCGAAAATGTGGAATACGTGATCAGGGACCTGGTGGTAGCCGAAAAGGTGAGTGAAGTGTCCGCTATCGGTCCTGTCAGGGATTTTGCCGTCCATCAGCAAAGGAAGATGGGCGCTTCGAAGGGGATTGTCATGGACGGCAGGGATATAGGCACGGTCGTATTCCCGGAGGCGGAATTGAAGATTTTTATGACGGCAGATAATGCCATCCGTGTGGAGCGGCGGTTCAAAGAATTATTTATCAAAAATCCCAATATCTCCATCGAAGAAGTCAAGAATAATCTGGAGATGCGGGATTATATCGATTCTCACCGGGCTATAAGCCCCCTCCGCCAGGCAACTGATGCCATTGTCCTGGATAATTCAAACATGACTACGCAGGAGCAACTGCAATTTGCCCTGGGCCTGGTTCATACACGGCTATAAGCTGTTGTATGATTCAATAATGGTGGGGATCATATCTTCCTTCTGATAAAAAGACGTCAGCTTCCGTATAACGCCTTCTACCAAGGCGTCCGGGCAGGACGCGCCACTGGTTAATAAAATACGCAAGGGCATTTTGTGGGCGCCCAGAAAGCCACGGGTGAGTATTTCCTGTCTTTGGTGAAAGTCATACCGGAGTACTTCATCCCGGGACAGGATCTTCTCTTCCGAATTGATAAAGCAAGTGGGCAGCCTGGCTTCGCACAATTCCACCAAATGGGTAGTATTGGAGCTGTTATATCCACCTACTACGATGGCTACGTCCGCAGGTGTTTCCAGCAGTCCCGTTACGGAAGTTTGGTTATCATTCGTGGCATAACAAAGGGTGTCCCTTGTATCGGCAAAACGCTCTTCCGCCGATGCCTGTGCGGCTGCGTCTGTTTTCTCGAAATGATCCAGGATGGCCTTCCTTAGAAATTCGGATATGGCCTGGGTATCGCTGGCTAATTGGGTGGTCTGGTTAACTACCCCTATCCTTTGAAGATCCCTGGTGACGTCAAAGCCCTGGGAGTAGCGCCCTTTGAAGGTCGTATAGAAGTCCTGCAAGGGGCTCGTTCCCGTAATATACCCCGCCAGCCGCCTGGCCTCTTCCATGTCATTGAGGACAAGCGTAGGGGTTCCCGCGGCGGCATGGGAAAACGTAGCCCTGGTCTCTTCGTGCCGGGGCTTACCATGTACCACGATGGTATAGCCTTTCTTCCCAATGGCCTCCGCCCGGTTCCATACCTTTTCCACAAAAGGGCAGGTCGTGTTATATCGTTCCGTCCGCAGACCGATGGCATTCAGTTTGGCTTCAATCTCCAGCGTTGTCCCAAAGGCGGGAATGATCACGACGTCTTCAGCGGTCAGTTCTTCAAAGGGGATCAACTGGTGCCCATAAGTATCCATCAGAAATTGCACCCCCCGCTCCTGCAGGTCGGCGTTCACCTGGGGATTGTGAATCATCTCACTGAGCAAATAGATGCGCTTTCCCTCATTATCTTCAATAGTGCGGAAGGCGATCTCAATAGCATTCTCTACTCCGTAACAGAACCCGAAGTGGCGGGCCAGGTAAATTTTCAGATCCCCGAAATCGAGCAGGGTAGGGCTGAAATCCTTTTTCAGCTTATCGGACAACTTGCGTTTGTTCTTGATGGCGCTGATCAGGGGGCTGCGATATATAATGGGGACTTCAAATTGCTTCATTACCGGCCTACTTTTAAGTAGTTGCAAAGGTACGGCCTAGACTTTCTGGTAGTACCAAAAATGGTACATTTACTTCTGAATGGACTTCCACCAAATAATGAATGCCTGATGATTATGGAGAAACAATTTCAGCCCCTTGATTGGGTTAAGGAGACGAATGTATACGAAGTCAATGTCAGGCAGTATACGCCGGAAGGGACGTTTAGGGCTTTTTCCAGCTCACTTGTGCGGTTAAAGGAGATGGGGGTGCATACACTCTGGTTCATGCCGATAACCCCGATCAGCCACGAAAAGAGACTGGGCTCACTGGGCAGTTACTATGCCACGGCTGATTATACGGCCATAAACCCCGAGTTCGGATCTTTGGAAGACTTTAAACAGGTGATTGGGCAGGCCCACCAGTTGGGAATGAAAGTCATTATAGATTGGGTAGCCAACCATACCGGATGGGACCACGTATGGGTAAGATCCCATCCTGATTTTTACAAGAGGAATGAGCAGGGCCAGTTTTACGATAACCATGGATGGGTGGATGTGATCGACCTGGACTACAGTAACCCTGGCTTGCGAAGGGCGATGATTGAATCAATGGCCTATTGGATCAGGACCTGTGACATTGATGGATTCCGCTGCGACATGGGGATGCTGGTTCCATTGGATTTTTGGTCCCAGGCCAGGCGGGAGCTGGATGGCATCAAACCCTTATTTTGGATGGGAGAGTTGGATCAGCTAGATAACCCGGAGTATCTGACGGTCTTCGATGCGGCCTATTCGTGGAGCTGGATGCATGCCACCGGCCAGTTCTATCAACAACACCAAAAGATCGAGCCCCTGAGCAATCTGCTGCTGGCTTACGACCGCCAGCCCCCCCCTGATGCCATCCGCCTTTTCTTTACCAGCAACCACGATGAAAATTCTTGGAACGGGTCAGAATATGAGAAATACGGGGACATGGCCCTCTCACTGGCTGTTTTCAGTTGCACCTGGAATGGCATCCCCATGATCTACAGCGGGCAGGAATTACCCAATCATAAACGCCTTAAATTCTTTGACCGGGACCCGATTGACTGGGGTACCCAGCCGCCTGCCCTCCAGGGTTTTTACAAGAAACTGCTGGATTTGCACCGCGGCAATGCGGCATTGCGCGCCGGGGACCCGGCGGTGACCACCTATCTCCTGCACACGACCGCCGGCGATAACATATTTGCATTTTTGCGCAAACAGGGAAATAAAGAAGTCCTGGTCATACTGAACTGGTCTTGGGAAGCCAAGACCTTCTATTTGCAGGACGACTGGGCGCAAGGCACTTACCAGGATATTTTTTCAGGTCAGTTGACGGAAGTACATAAGGGCATTGAATGGCAGCTGCAGCCATGGGGGTATACGGTATTGGAAAGGTAGGGGCGGACGACAGGCCGTAAAATGCATTCACGGCAGCCTGCCCGAGTTGCCTGTTATTCAGCCAACAACGCATTCACCCAACCATTGAAATCCTTTTGGAATTGCGCATAGTGTTCCCCTGTGCCAGGACCTTCAAATCCTGCACGGATCCGGCGCACATTTCCTTTCTTGTCCAGGATCAGCATACTGGGGAAAGCCTTGATGGCGTCTATCTCTGGGAGGGTCTTGGGGGCTCTCTGGGGATCGGAAACGGTAACTCCGGTGATCAAAAAGGGATACTGTACGTCAAAACGGTTGCGGAAAGCTTCCAGGGCCTTTTTGGATCGCTGGAAGTTTGTCGTTCGCTCATAGGATAAGCCTACGATTTCCACGCCGCGGTCCTTGTTCTGTTGGTAGTACTGGCTCAGGAAATTGGTTTCATCCATGCAATTGGGGCACCAGGAACCCATGATCTGGATAATGACCACTTTGCCTTGAAATCGGGGATCATTAATGGATACTATATTGCTGTCCATATCCGGAAAGCGGAAGTGTAATTTTGTAGAGTCCTTATTGACCAGGTGGGCTTCGGCAGCTCCTTCCGGTAAGGTAGCATTGGGATTCCAGGTGGAGGACCAGCGGGCCGGCGGAAAGGAGGAAGCATACATTTTCCCTTCCAGGGTATGATCCGGGCCGATCTTTGCCGCAAATACATACGCATGCGATCCGTCAAAGGTGGAAACTTTCAAAGAGTCGCCGGTGACGACACCTTCCAGGAACCGGTAGTCGCCGGTAGGAGTGAGAAAAGTGCCCGTTACCCGGTTTCCTTTCTGGAAAAATTCTCCTACGGCTGTATCGGAATGATTCCCCTTGCTGTCATAGAAAGTGGTAGCCCACCTTCCCTGGGCGCTGGCCGTGGCGTTTCCATCAACCAACGCAAACCTTTCTTCCTTATCCGGATAAGCCGCAAAAGGCTGTGTCCATTCTCCTGCGGCGGTCCTTCTCACCCAAATGCCTTCCAGGTGGCCGTCGGACTGGATGCGGGCCCGAAAACCGCTTTCAAAGAAGGGCATCTGAATATGCACCGAGTCTCCGGAAATCTGTACGTTATCCACCAGCAAACGTTCTGCCGCATTCCGGATATAGAGGATGGTCTTTCCCGCGGAATCCTTGACCTGGAAATTAAAAACGATATTTTCCCCGTCTTTCCTGATCAGGTTTCCCTGCCACCAGCCGTGGTAGAATACGGGGTTGCCTTGCGAAAAACCAGCGCACGGCAACGCTATGTAAGAAAGGAGAAGGGCTATGGATCCTAGTATAATTTTCTTCATGACTGGATTTAATGATTGTGCTGCAAGGTAAAACATCCGGTAAAATAATCTAGTGAAAAGGTAGACTTTAGGATGGGCGGCGCAAAAAAGGGGCTGCCCGAAAAAGGACAGCCCCTGTTATTGATTGACAATTTAATGGCCTATTGCCCATCACCCCCGTCATCTCCACCTGCGGAAGACCCGCTTCCATTGAGGTCATTCAGACCGTATTGGTAAACCCCTTCAAATCCGGGATAGATACCTTCCACATTAACGCTGGCCTTACCGGCTAATGCAGCTTTTAATTGGTCTACGGAGTACACATCTTTTCCATCTACACGCAGAATGACAAATTTATCCTTCATCATGGTCTGGTCGCTGATAATGCCCTGGGAGATGCCGGTGACAATAACCCCGCCTTTGATGCCCAGTTGTTTCGCTTTCGCTTCATCCAGGCTCTTGAACTGGGCGCCCAGTTTGTCGAGCACGGTAGACTTTACGACGTCAAAGGTTCCTGACTTATTCAGCAGGGTGGCATTGGCTACTTGTTCATTGCCGTCCCTCTTATAGGTAATGGCAATTTTTTCGCCTGGTTTATATCGGGCGATCAATCCCTGCAGGTCCGCGCCTCCACTGATGGTAATGCCGTTGATCTGCGTGATGATGTCCCCTTTCTTCAATCCGGCAGCTTCTGCTGCGCCACCCTGCGCAACGCCGCTGACCAACACGCCATTTACGTCTTCTCCTATTCCATTTTGTTTCTTTTGCTCTTCGGTCATCTGATCACTCATTTGCTCATTGGGATATTCGATCCCCAGGTATCCCCTTTGTACAGTGCCGTATTGAATAAGGTCATTGACCACCTTTTTAGTGATATTGATGGGGATGGCAAAAGAATAGCCGGCAAAGGACCCGGTGGGAGAGGCGATAGCCGAGTTAATGCCGACCAGTTCTCCTTTGGTATTGACGAGCGCTCCCCCGCTGTTTCCGGGGTTCACTGCGGCGTCGGTCTGGATGAACGATTCTATGGCGCTTCCCTGGGCCTTGCGGGCATTAATACCCAGCGCCCTGGCTTTGGCGCTTACGATACCAGCTGTCACCGTTGTTTCCAGGGTAAAAGGATAACCGACGGCCAGCACCCATTGACCTATATGAACGTCATCAGAGTTCCCGTAAAGGATATAAGGATAACCCCGTCCTTCGATCTTGAGGACAGCAATATCGGTGCTGGGATCAGCGCCAATCACCTTGGCTTTAAATGTTTTTTTGTTGCTCAGGGTGACATTGATTTCATCCGCCCCGTCTATGACGTGATTGTTGGTCACAATATATCCGTCCTCACTGATGATCACGCCTGATCCGGAAGCCTGTTGACCCGGTATGGATCTTTGCCTGAACATGTCTCCGAACGGATCGTCTTCGCCCAGACCGAATAGTTCGGCGAACGGGTTCTTCTGTTTGGGCAGGTTGTTGGATACCTGCCGGGGGTTAGTGGTGGTTTTGATATGCACTACCGTGGGGATCACGGTACTGGCGGCGGCTTCAAAATCCACCGGCTGGGTTGGATTGCCATTCTTGTCAAAAAATCCGGCATAGTTCACCGGTAATTTGTTCTGGCTCTCTACCACAGAAAAATAATTCCTTTGGCCATACTTCGCATAAATTCCGACGCTTGCAATAGCGGTGGCGGCGCTAATCACTACTGTTGTCAGGATACCTTTCCAGTTCATGTTGTTATAGTTTTATTCTTTGTTACTTTTTAATTCCGATATACAAAGTAACAAAGTGCGTAAAATCTCCGATCCCAAGAATATCTCAATTAACAAATAATTAGGAAGGTCTTCGTAGATTGAGCGAATCTTCCCGGGATCTACCTCTAAGATACTACAAAGTCGAGAGGAAAGCCATGGTATCTACCCCGTCGGCATAGTCCTGGAGGCTAGGGGATTGGGTACTTCCGAATGGGAGGCCTCCTTTCCCGGTAATGCATTGAACAGATTGATTTTCAGATAATTCGATGGACAGGTCCCCATTGGGTTCGTAGAATTCGTAATATAATGTGCCAATAGGGGAAAACAGCTCGGTATGCTCCACCAGCACGATGGAGTCATTGGTCATGTAGAACTGATTATTCATCAGGTATATAGCCAGTTGATAGTCGTAATTGTTCCGGTATTTGTTGTGGTCGAAAAAGAACTGGTATTTTCTAAGTGCGTTCAGCAAAGGCAAGAAATCATATTCCTTGGGAACATATAATTTGGTGACATTGCGGCAACCCAGACCGAAATACAATTGTACGTCGTCGGCCAGCTTTTCCAGGTCTGTGGTTGTTTCAGCCCCGGATAGGACGGCGACTGAAGTCCGGTTTCGCCGGATGATGCTGGGGTATTTCCCAAAATAGTAGTCAAAATAACGGGAAGAATTGTTGGAGCCGGTAGCGATATAGGCGTCACAGCCTTTAAGGGAGGGAGATATCTCCACACTATTTGCCAGGGAAGGTTCCCATTGAATTAACTGCTTTATCAGGAAGGGGAGCAAGACGTCGTCTTTGGAAGAAATTTTTATGCGCTGGCGGTGGCCGCTCAGGAATACGCATAAGAAGTCGTGAAAACCAACCAGTGGAATATTACCTGCCATGATCACTCCGACGGTCCGGGCGGTATTTTCAGTCTTTACCGGGTAGGCTTCGGCCCAGGCTGTGAGCGCCTCCCGTTGAAGGAATTGGCCAGTGATATTGTCAACGGCTTTATCTATAAAATCGGGGATGAACCAGTTATTCCAGGTATAGGCCCGCGCCTTGGCGGCTATCCATTCCGATTCTTCCGACCGCATATAGTCACCCAGTCTCCCCATCAGTTCAATTCTTTGCTGTAAATTCATTACTGATCCCTATTTTTGTTTAAGCAAAAATAAACGTATGGCAATTAAGATTACAGAAGAATGCATCAATTGCGGAGCTTGCGAACCGGAATGTCCTAATAATGCAATTTATGAGGGTGGTGTGGAATGGGCCATTGCGGACGGAACAAGTGTAAAAGGATCCTACCAGTTAATGGATGGGACTGCGGTTGAAGCAGACAAACGATTCCCGCCTGTCAGTGTGGATGTTTATTATATTGTACCCAATAAATGCACGGAATGCCAGGGATTCCACGAAGAGCCGCAATGCGCCGCCGTTTGTCCCGTGGATTGCTGTGTGCCGGACGAGATGTACCGTGAAACGGTAGAAGACCTGTTGGTGAAAAAAGAGCACCTGCATCTCTAGGGCTTATTACAAACGATTTTGCGCTGGGTGGCTTTTGATGAATCAGGCCTCCGGCGCTTTTTTTTGAATAAATGACTATGAAGCCGAATATCGCGTTTGTAACCGGGGGATATTCCGGAGAGGCGGAAATTTCCTACCTGAGCGCAAAGACCATTAATGCCAATATTGACCGGGAAAGGTATACGCCTTATACGATAGATATCCGCACCGACGGGTGGTGGTATACCGATCCTTCCGGTAAGGCGCAGGAAGTGGACAAAAATGATTTTTCGATCCTGGTGGATGGCCGTAAGATCCGGTTTGAGGCCGTTTTGATCGGTATTCATGGCACTCCGGGAGAGGATGGGAAGCTACAAGGCTATTTTGATATGCTGGGATTACCCTATACCTCCTGCGATGCGGCCACTTCGGCCATCACCTTTAATAAACGTTTTACGGTCGCTGTGGCGGGAATGGGCGGTATACACGTTGCCAAATCCGTACTCCTGGTAAAAGACCTTTTTGAGAATCCTGAAACGATCGTCCAGGAACTCCGTTTTCCTGTGTTCGTAAAGCCCAATAACGGGGGGTCCAGCATAGGTATATCCAAGGTATTGGAACCTTCCGAAGAATTGGGGGCCGCTGTGGAAAAGGCTTTTAAGGAAGACAACCAGGTACTGGTGGAGGAGTTTATCCAGGGCCGGGAGCTTACGGTGGGTGTTTTCCGGGGTAGAGGAGAAATCATTACCTTACCCATTACGGAGATCAAATCTCAAAATGAATTTTTTGACTTTGAGGCCAAATACCTGGGGAAGAGTGAAGAAGTCACTCCGGCCGAGATTCCGGACGCATTAGCCGAAAAAGTAAGGCAAACGGCTAAAAGGGTATACAGTTTGCTTAACTGCAGGGGGATCGTGAGGATCGATTTCATATACAATGAGTCGGTGGGGCAGCCTTTTCTGCTGGAAGTGAATACGGTTCCGGGCCAAAGTGAGGCCAGTATCGTTCCCCAGCAGGTCCGGGCCATGAATCTGACCTTGGTGGATTTTTACAGTATGTTGATCGACGAAGCCTTGCAGAGCCGGCGATAGGCCTACAGCAGGAGCGAATATATTTTTGTATTAAATAAAAACTCAGTGTTCCGATTCATTACGCACCGTTCATTTTGGGCGAACTTGCTGGCTGTCGTAGTTCTCTCCCTTGTTCTTTTATTTGTTTTCATTGTACTTTTGAGGGGCTTTACCCGTCACAATGATTATATAAAAGTACCTTCCGTTAAGGGGATGGACATCAATGAAGCCACCCGTACCCTGAAAGCCCAGGGATTTGAGGTTTCCGTAGAAGATTCGACCTACCGGGACAATCTTCCCAGGTCATCAGTGGTTTGGCAAAGCCCCGACGCCGGAGATGAAGTCAAAACCCATCGCACCGTATACCTGACAGTGAATATGGCGATCCCGCCCACAGTGGAGATGCCTAATCTTCTCAGCCTGCAATTCAGGTTCGCTGAAAGCAGCCTGTCGGGATTGGGATTGAAATTAGGGGATACCAGCTACAGACCTGATTTTGCTCGGAATACGGTGCTGGATATGACCGTCGGTGGGACTTCGATCAAGGCAGGAACAAGGATACCGAAGGGGACCGTCGTTTCCCTGGTACTGGGTGCGGGTATAGCAGAAACGCAGATCCCTGTTCCAGACCTGTTTGGGATGCGCCTGACGGATGCGAGGGTTGTGCTGGAGGCTAACGGGATACAGATGGGCTCCGTGGTACCGGACGGGGATGTATCGGACACGGCTTCCTCTTTCATTTACCGTCAAAATCCATCTCCTGTTTCTTCGGATGGATCGATGAGCTTGATCCACACAGGACAGACTATCGACGTTTACGTAGGGAAACAGTTACCAGTAAGACAGGATACAACGCAAAAGTAAAAACAACGATATATGAACACCATTACTGCAGATACTTTAAAATCCAGGCTGGATGCAGGAGAATCCCTGAATCTCCTGGACGTGCGTGAGCCCAATGAGCACGCTGAATTTAATATAGGAGGAACGTTATATCCTTTAGGCCGTTTGAGAAATATGGACGTGGATGAACTGGATACATTGAAACACGAGGAAGTTATTGCATACTGCCGCAGCGGTAATCGCAGCGGTCAGGCTTGCCAGATCCTCGAACAATTGGGATTCACCAACGTCGTCAACCTGGCGGGGGGAATGATGGAATGGCAGTCTAAGTTTGCAGAATAAGCAGGCTATGCGATACTGGCGATGTCAGCCACCGTTTTCTTTTCCAGGATCTTCAGGGCAGAGTCCCTGACAGCGATCATGGCAAGGTTCAAACCGCAATTCTTCTCGTCGCAGTTCTTGCACTTTTCATAAAAGTTCAGGCTGACACAGGGCAGCAACGCAATGGGGCCATCGAGCAGGCGCATCACCGCAGATAGCTTGACTTTTTTAGGGGGCTCCTTAAAATAATATCCTCCGCCCTTTCCTTTCTTACTCTCCAGGATGCCGGCATTTTTCAATTCCAGCAGGATATTTTCCAGGAACTTTAAGGGGATCTTTTTCTTCTTGGCGATCTCCGCGATCAGGACCGGCTCATTTGGTTCTTGTTGCGCCAGGTACATCAGCGCCTGGAACGCATATTGGGTCTTTTTGGATAACATTCAGCTTTTTTTGACAGGCAAAGGTAGCGAAACTTTGGGGCTTCACCGCTCACGGACGTTAGGCAGCCATCGGGGTGCGGGGTCTACGGCTTCAGCCCAAGGACGTCCTGCATGGTGAAAATGCCTTTTTTGCCATGAATGAACTCTGCGGCCAGGAGGGCGCCCAAGGCGAATCCCATGCGGCTGTGGGCCGTATGGATGATTTCAATATCGTCAATATCGGAATGATACAGCACCTTATGGGTTCCGGGGGCGGGATCAATCCTTTCGCTCAAAATGGCCAGCTCCTGGGGATTGTCAGAAGGATGGTTCACCCATTGTTTCTTTCGGCCTACTTTCCGGAGTACGTCCTCCGCAAGGGTGATGGCTGTCCCGCTCGGAGCGTCCCGCTTAGCTGTGTGGTGTATCTCCGTCAGGCGAAGGTCGTACTCGGGGTGGGCGTCCATCAGTTCTGCCAGCCTGCGGTTGAGGGCAAAAAAGATATTCACGCCGACGCTGAAATTACTGGCATAGAGCAGTGTTCCCTGACTGGACTCAAAGGCGGCCTTCACATGGTCCCATTCCTTCAGCCATCCTGTGGAACCGCAAACCACGGGAATACCCGCATCCCGGCAGAGCAGCAAGTTCTCCACCGCGCTTTCGGGGCCGGTAAACTCAATGGCGACTG